>Ga0265298_10000718_pt1 | contig 48227 bp, 60 predicted proteins | sample AusTroGonzalo_MG_3_FD_193486 | JGI IMG/M metagenome (GOLD analysis project Ga0265298, IMG submission 193486) | Bovine rumen microbial communities from tropical cattle in Woodstock, Queensland, Australia - Gonzalo_01 | ecosystem: Host-associated > Mammals > Digestive system > Stomach > Rumen ...
CGTGAACTACAAGGGCTCGGACGACATCATGGCAGCCATCAAGGGCGCAACGCTCTCATGGGCTACGGAGAAGGACGAGAAGGAAGGCGTGGAGACTCCCGACGACGACAACTCGCAGACGGGCGCTGGCGGTGGTACGACTGGCGGGGAACTGGAGGGATGACCCTTCGGGATGGAAGATGGAAGATGTAAGAGGGCTGACGGGTGTCGGCTCTCTTTCTTTTGAACACGAATTATCATTAATTACCCATTAATTTACACGAATATGGACAGACAGAAAATCGAAAGCAAGGTCAACGACATTCTGGTTGACAAGTTGGGCGTGGAGCCTGACATGGTGAAGAACGACGCAAAGTTTGAGGACGACCTCGGAGGCGACTCTCTCGACTGCGTGGAGTTAATCATGGAGTTTGAGCATGAGTTCGGCATCAGCATCCCCGATGAGCGAGCCGAGAAGTGCGAGACCGTCAAGGACATGTACGACATGATTGAGGAACTTGTGTAATTCCTTATTGGAGAATTAAGCAGACTGAAACCTGCTTATTTCTCCATTTATTTACACATTTAGCAAAAAACACCCGAAAATCGGGCTTATTTTATTTCAATAATCAAAATTAAAGGAACTATGGGTAAATATCCAGGAGTAAAGCTCAAGATGGAGCATGGTAACGCCGGAGAGTTCGGCAAGTATTACACAGGTAGCGCAAAAGCCAAGCAGAATCACCGCAAGGCGAAGATGATGGCAAAGCGTAGTCATTAACAATCAAAATCAAAGTAACTATGGCAAAATTTGCAGAAGTTATCGAGTGCCTGAAGAATGGAGGCACAGCCCAGCGCATTGCATGGGACGTGAACGGAGACAAGGAAATCATGATGCAGATTCCTCAGCGTATTGCTAAGGACATCGTGCCGAAGATGACCTCAGTACAGGACATCGTGAAGCCGAAGATTGGCACCGTCGGCTCTGGCGAAATCGAGTACCACCACCAAGTGCTCATCATCGAGTTCAAGGACGACGAGAAGACACCAGCTCGCGCCACGTACTACATCCCGACATGGGAGGACATCATGGCCGACGACTGGCGAATGACTCAGCCTGCCGACTCGTACAAGGCTCGCATGAAGACAGAGGTCATGGAGCTGGAAGACAAGGCCGAGAAGTTGAAGAAGTTCTTCCACTCGCAGATTTACAACGACCTACCCAAAGAGAAGCGCGACCTCATGATGGAGCAGTACGATGCAATGGTGCTCTACAGCACTAAGCTCCGTCAGCGTTGCGAACTTGAAGGCATCGTGCTATGACCGAAGAAGAACTGAAGAAAGTACCCTTCCGTGAGACATGCCACATGGCTATGGAAGGTGAGTACACAACGACGTACATGAGCAAGGACGGACGGCTGGGCTTCTGCGACCATGTGCCACGCGACGAATGTGGTATGGTGAAGAAGGGCGGTCGTGCCGTCCGCCACTTCATGATAGACGGCAAAGTGTATAAGACGAAGAAGAAATTCCTCGAAGCAATCAAGGACTTCAATCCGTAAATCTATGCAAGATTTCGACGAACTTAAACAAATCAAGGCGAAGTGCCTCGCGGACATCACCGAGGCACTGCCCGACTACGTGAACCGACTGAACAGCATCGACGGGCGACTGATGATTTACATCGAGGACGCAATCAGCAACGAGGGGTCGCACGCCAACCTCTATGAGCTGCTGGGCATCCGCAAGGAAATGCGACTGATGGACTCCTACGACCTCGACCCCGAACGGGTGCGCCGATCGCTGCGGGCCATCGAGGGACAATGGCAAGGCGGGCGACACGTAAAGGGCGGGCTGAAGTTCTCCACCCCTCGCGGCTCGCAGCACGTCCGTCTGATGCCCTTCCAGGCGTGGCTCATCTTCGAGATTTACGCCTTCAAGGTGGACGTCTCGATGGAGCGCGAATACCACGAGGGCGACATGCTGCTGCCTACGGAATGGGTGCGGGACGGCATGGTGTGGGACACGCGACGGCTGACGCAGGAGGCGCACTGGTTCCTGACCCGAAAGAGCGGCAAGACCGAGCTGGGCGGCGCGGTGGACTTCACCGAGGTGGGATTCCTGGGCGACGTGAACGGGCAGGCACTCATCTGCACCAACTCCAGCGAGCAGAGCCAGATAGCCTACAAAGCCATCCGCGAGTTTGCCATGCAAGTCGATCCGACGTGCTCGAACCGCATGGGCGGCAAGTATTTCCGCATGACCCGCAACGGACTGAACTGGCAACCAGGTCACCCGATGAAGGGCGAAATCAAGTGCATGGCGGCGGGTAAGACCTCGAAGGACGGACTCTACGCCTCGGTGGTTCATGCCGACGAGCACGGACAGGCGGGCTACGTGAACGCCCACTCCGACATGCAAGCAGCTGTTGACACCTGCTTCGGTTCAACAGGTCCGCGTCGTGAGAAACTGTTACTGCACACTACCACGGCAGGACGTGTCAAAGACGGCCCTTACAAGACCCAGTTAGAGCAAGTGGAAGCATCGTTGCTGCGCGAGATGGACTACCCGCTGGGAGAACCCCACCGCACGCCAGAGGATTATTGGTGTGCTTTTCTGCTTCAGCTTGACAAGTGGGAGATAACTGACGACCTGACGAAGCTCGACGACCCCGAACTGTTCAAGAAGGTGAACCGCTCGATAGGTACGACGGTGCAACCGACGTATTATAGAGAGCGACTGCACCAAGCCGCCACCGGCACCGAGGACACCAAGCAGGAGGTATTAACTAAAGATTTTAACATGTTTTTGTCAGCCCGTGTGACGCGATGGATCACTGGCGACAGAATCAGACCCTTGCAAGTGGATAAGCGCATCACCGATTGCAAGTATCAGGACGGATGGAACGTGTTTGTTGGGCTTGATTTCTCGCATGGAGATGACCTCTTTGCGGTTACCTACCTGGCGGTGAACTACAAGCCAAGCGACACGATGGAAGGGCGGTTCTATGCCGACTGCGACCTGTGGGTATTGGAAGAGACGATGAAGCAAAGTCCCAACCGCCCGCTATACGAGCAGTGGGTGAATGATGGATGGCTGCACGTGTGCCCCGGCGAGGTGTTCGATAGCATGTATGCCATCAACCGCATCGCAGAGGTGGCTCAGTCGGGCGTGAACATCGTGAGCTTCGGCTACGACCCAGCACAGAGCATCCAACCCATCAACCAACTGAAGGCATGGCTTCAGACGTTATTCCAGCAGCGTGGCGACATCAGCACAAAGGACATGGCAGATGTCATTCAGCGCATGGTGGTGCCTGTCAGTCAGACAGCCATGACGCAAAACCCACGCATCGCGGAGTTGGAACACATGATACTGGAGAAAGTGCCGTGGATTCAGTTCTCAGCCAACCCCATGTGGCCGTGGATGTTCGGCAACTGTGCCGTGGAGATGGGTAACAGCGACCTGCGCCGCATCGTGAAAGGCGGCCCCGTACCGACCCACAAGATAGATGGTGTGGCCGCCCTCGAAGATGCCCTGTATCTCTTTGACTTGAGTGAAGGCAAGATAGAGCAATAATTATAAAATATCTTAATTTATTGCCCGATTGTTTGGCAGATATAAATAAAAATGCTTATCTTTGCATCGTCAAAATCCTAAAGGGGCACGAAGCAGCAGCCCCAAACAAGGCTGCTTATTTTGTGCCGACATGCAAAGAAATCATAGCGGCAACCGCGTGAGGTAGTGGAAACACCCTCAAAGGCATTACCCTTTAGGAGCCTTGACAGCGCGTAGTGCCGCATTTTTTATTTATTTGTCAAAATTCTAAAGGTATGTGTAACAAAGCATTTGAGAAGAAGATGAAGGAGCGCAACGCCGCTCACCTGCTGTTAACCGAGTTTGTTAAGCGTGAAGCCGAAGACATCGCCCGTGCATTAGAGCCGCTTATCCCCATCTACGGAGAAGTGACACGCGAGTCGCTGAAGGACAACATGCGAGTAGTGGCACAGACATTCGCAGGGCTTGCCCTCCAACTAATTGACCACAACAGCGCACTCGACCCATGCGACACCGACAACATGATCCTGCCGTGCGGAGCAAAGACGATGCACAGCACTCTTGAAGAGTTGTCACGATTCATCGAAGGCACACGGCAACTGATGTGGACTATTGGCGACAAGCACTACGACGACCCAGCCATTAAACTTGTGCGTGAGACATTCTTTGAGTACGACACACAAATGTAAGACTATGGAAGAAGTTTGGAAAGACATCGAAGGCTACGAAGGACTGTATCAAGTGAGCAACCTCGGAAGGGTGCGCTCACTTGGTCGTGACCTTATGCGGAAATCGAGATACGGCACAATGGCACCCTATCATATCAGCGGCAGGGTGCTGAAGCCGTTGCACTCACAGGGTGATTACTGCTACGTCCATTTGTTTGATAAGGATGGAGCAAGCATCAACCACAAGGTGCATCGGTTGGTGGCAAAGGCTTTCGTGCCTAACCCCGACAATCTGGAATGGTGCAAGCATGCGTATAATTGCAACTACGGCACCAGGAATGAGCGGAGTAAGGCCAAGCGGTCGGAACCTGTTCAACAGTTAGATGCTGACGGCAACGTGGTTGCTGAATATCCAAGTTCCATCGAGGCTCAACGGGCTACGGGCATAAACCGCAAACGGATCAGGATGTGTTGCAAGGGCAAATACAAGACTGCTGGCGGTTATCGCTGGCGATTCAAAGAATAACATTTTATTTATCAGACATTAATCGAGAGACATTCCATGCCGGAATGCCTCTCTTTTTTTATATGTACCCTAAATGGGGAAATTATAACCATATTTATAAAACACGTACCCGAAATTGCAAATATGGGTACATAAAACAAAAGGAACTATGATTATCATCAAGACAAAGACGGGGCAGGCACTCGTCAACGACAAAGAAATTATCAGCGTATCGCACAACCGCGAGGCGCACATCGCCTACGTCAGCAAGCCAAACATGGGCACGCTTTCGATGTTGGCACGAAAACCGATTGAGCATGTGGAGAGTGTGAACTACATCAACGACCAAACGGGAAAGGAATGGAAAGACAACGGCTCGGAGGTTCTGTATCTTCGCAAGCAAATTGAGTCGCTGAAACAGGAGCTATCGTATCAGTCGGAAATCACCAAGCGCATAAAAGAGCGTCTGCGTCAGTTAGGCCATGAGTGCGTGCAGTGGGTGCAATACTACCACAAAGACATGCCCGACGAGGTATGCAAGCAGATGCGCAACCGTGGCGAGGAGGAGAAAGCCTACGTGAACAATGACGAGGACTTGATGTATCGGCGCGAATGGATGCCGCAGCATCAGAAGCCCGAACAGATTGAGGCCGACGAGGTGGCGCGTTTGAACGCACAAATTGAGGACCAGGACGCGAAAATCCGTGAACTAACCCTCGAACGCGACCATTTGAAGGCTCAACAGAAGTTCAACGAAAGCGTCTGTGACCCGACAAAGGACGTGAAGCCGTCATGGTGGCAGCGGTTTTTGTCGTTATTCAACTAACTAAAAGAAGGAACTATGAGCAAGGAGAAACGAGTTTATATCTCTGGACCCATGAGCGGCGTGCCACGGGAGCAATACTTGGAGATGTTCAGACGGGCGGAGCAGTCGCTACGTGATCGTGGCTACGAGCGTATTGTGAACCCCATCCGAGTGTGGGCGTGCCGGTGGCCGTGGTTGTATCGCATCGTGGGCTATCGCCTGACGTTGCTTTACGACCTTTGGCTGCTGACATGCTGCGACATGATATATAAAATACCAGGCTGGCAGGAGTCGCGCGGTGCGAACATCGAGAGTTGCGTGGCGTATCACTTCAAGATATGGCCCGTGCCGAAGGAGGATATTGCCAAACTCGACAAGAAACTGGCGAAACTTCAGGAAAAGTGGAACAATAAAAAATAGAAAATAATGAAGAAAGCATTTTGGATCGTGGTGGCGGTGCTGATAGTGAGCATCGCGGTGAATGTATGGCAGTGGAAAAACCAGCCTGAAGAAAATGTGGTGATCAAGCATGACACGGTGTGGAAAGGTACGGTAATCCGTGATCCGTTGCCGGCTGAGACGATCAACACGGGGAAAGTGGTGTATATCAAGGTGCCTGTTGGCGAAACACAGGGGACAGGCACCGCTGTGCCATCAAAAGATAGCACAGGCGAGAGCCAGTCCAAATGTGTCGCCGACTCCATCGAGGTGCCGATACCGATTATGCAGAAGCGGTATGAGGATAGTTTATACACTGCGTGGGTCAGCGGCTACGAGCCAGCACTGGATAGTATCGACCTCAGACTGCCGACGATCACCGAGACGGTGACGAAGACCGTGGTGAAGCCGTCGCCTCTGATCACGTTTGGTGTGCAAGTAGGTGGTGGGTATGGCGTGTTCAACCGGAAGCCAGACATATATGTAGGCGTAGGTGGGCAGATCAACTTGTGGAGGAAATGAATGGATTTCTCGACATGCTCGAAATGACATGGTAAACCTTTCAAAATGATAAAACAGTAATATATGAAGACAGCGATTTTGATAATTATAGCGTTAGTGGTGCCAGTGGTTGCCATCGCGTTTTGGGTGCTGATGAAGTCATCAGACCAAGGAGAGGACGAAAAACCGACTGAAAGTGATGGCAAAACCCAGGGCGATACACAGGAGACAGGCACCACTGTGCCATCTTCCGATGGTTCTTCGGATAGCCAGGATGAGAGCCAGTCCCCGAGTGACGCGATGGAGCCGATGAATGGTGATCCTGCGGTGATGACTCCGACAGGTGAGGATCAAGGTTTCAACGGGGAGCGCATGGGCGAGATTTTCCACGAATTAGTGGAATACTTCTCGAAGATCGTGCCCATCGACCCAAAAACGACACCGACGACAAACACCTATCTTTATGTGTGCTTCACAGAACTGTACGTGCAGGCCACCGTCAGCGAGGACCGTGAGAACTTTATTCGTCTCTACATCCGCGACAACCTCCCGGAAATCATCGACACGACGGGCGACGAGGTGAATCCGCTGGTGATCCATCAGGCTGGTGCAATGCTGTTCTATTGCATCCTTGCCGAATTGATACCAACCAAAGCGCAGGCATTGGCAGAGGCCGCATACAACTACGGCGTGAAGGGTTCAGAGCAGCCGATATACGGTTGGACGTTTTACTCCGATCCGAACATTGCACGACTGATGGCTTTCTTCATCTATGCCCGATGCCGTCGTCCTGACTACATCGAGGAAATGCGCGGCGAAGTGGGTGGCAAGATGGTGAACGACATCAGCGACATCAGCGACCTGAAGCTCGACTTCACGACATTCATGCCTACGGCGGCAGGACCGTATCTTGCGGCCTATCAGAACCGCAAGAAGGGTGTACCCGTAGGCGACAAGTCGCAAGACGGCAATCTGCTGGAGGATAGGATGGTGGACGACTACGTGGCTGAGAACTACACGCTCGACGCTCATGATGCGATCATTCGCCAGCGCACAATCCAGGCCATCTCCAATAAAGAGTACCGCGATGTGCATCTCTTTGGCAAAGACAGAACTGTGAGCGATCCTCAGTATGGCACAATGACCTTTTCGCCCGTGTTTGGTATGAAGACCATCGGCATGGAAATTTCCGAATGTGGAGCCTTTGCCACCCTCGCTGATGCCGTCGGCAGTCCTGCCAGCAGCAACCGCAAGTCGCTGCTCGATCAGGAGTATGGCCGTCTAAGGCCAGGTGAGGGCGAAATTGACGGGTCTGCCAATTCAGAGCCAAACCGTCGCGCACTGGTGAACGAGCCCATCGAGAACGGTGACGGCCACTCCACTGGATCGTATGACAAGAATGGTGACTATGTGTTCGATGACGGTACGCATGTCGGCAACTACGTGACGTACTATCAAAACCAACTCTTTGCCAACTCCTATCCGTCAGGGCACTCGGCTTATATTATACCTATTGCAATGGCACTGGTGGAGGTGATACCCGACCTGACGGCTGAGATCATGCAAGCGATGGGGTGGTTCCGCCTGTCGCGTGTTATCTGTCGCTATCATCATCAGAGTGATACCACCATCGGACTGATTTGCGGTGGCATGTTCCTGCCGTTGCTTCATGCTTGCAAGGCCGTGGCCTTGGATGACAAGATCGACGATGCCCGCAAGGAACTGTCTGGCGAGACACCAACACCGTCACCAGTGGAGCCGACGGAGAAGGTGAACACCAGTCTGTCGTGGGTGTTGGGCGGCTATGGATCGTGTCATGTCGATGCCGGTGAGCAGCAGATAGGGCATTGTTGCACGAAGGAGGCGAATAAAGACCGCTACCCGTCGATTGAGGTGTCGCAGACCGTGAAATTCAAGATCGAGGGGGCTGGCGTGAGCACCATCGACGGTAAGACGGAGGGTATCTTTGAAGCAGGAGCGCAGTATGTACTGATGTGCCCCGCCGTGACCGACGGTAAGGACAGGACGGCTACGATCACGCTGCGCAACGATAACGGTGTGCGCAAGATATACTACACGCTCAGTCTGCGCGGCACGCACGACGACGGCCCTGCTGATAGGTAAACCCTCGCAAGTGATTTCCGTGATAAGTAACAAATAATATCAAGAGTTATGAAGGAAGCATTAATGAAAATCATGTATCTGGTTCTGCTGGCAGGTTGCTTGCTTGGAGCCATTGGCGGTTTTGGCTATTGCTGGTGGTGCCACCAGTACCCGTTTGCCGTCGGTATCGCCATCCTCGCTTATTCGGCATGGCCTCAGTTCAAGAAGTATTTTTGGGAAATTCAAAAATGAACGAGAGACTGATAGAAGTTTTGTCGCTGACGTTTGGCGGTGTCATCGGCTGGGTGGTGGGCAAGTTTGAGCCTGCCTTCCCACTGATCATCATCGCCACGCTGTTTGTCTTGTACGATGCTTGGAGTGCCTACGAACTCGACAAGCGCGTTCACATTATGTACCCCAAGAAGAAGCGTGAACAGGCGAAATTCATGTCGTATAAGTTCCGTCAGGTGATCCCGACGCTCATCGAGCGGTTTGTCATCATTATCCTGGCCTACTGCGTAGAGCGGTGGATATTCGTTCACATCGACGTGCCACTCAGTTACATAGCCGCTGGCGTGGTATGCGCAGAGCAACTGCTGAGTATCGCAGAGAACAAAGCGTCTTGCCGACTGCCCGGCGACAAGCACGCTCGCGTGTGGAAGATGCTGGCCAAGGTACTCATCGACAAGACCGCGAGGCACTTTGATTGTGACACTTCGATATTGGAAGACGACCTTCAGCACATTGAGACGGGTGAGACGGTCATCGAGCGACCGAAGCGACCGAAAACCAAAAAGCGCGGGCCCGTCCCACCAGGAACGGCCACGGAAGACATTGAACCAATCAATGAAGATTTATGACGACAATCTATAAAGTTGGCTCTCGTGGCGATGGCGTGAAGATGCTCCAGCAGGCTCTGTGCAAGGCTGGCTACCCGATGATCTGTGACGGCATCTACGGTACTGTCACGCGCGACGCTGTGGTGGAGTTCCAAAGGAAGCACCACCTTGTGAGTGATGGCATCGTTGGCCCTGCCACCATTGCCCTGCTGCTGCCAACCGTCTTCCGCCTGAAGAAGTCTCGACGCACCATCAAGGAAATCATCATCCATTGCACAGACACACCCGAAGGCCGCGACTACACCGTGGAGCAGATTCGTGCCGACCACAAGCGTCAGGGCTGGAGCGACATTGGATATCACTATGTCATCTACCGCAACGGCCACATCGAGACTGGCCGCGATGTCGATCTGATTGGTGCCCACTGTCAGAAGGGAGGCCACAACACCTATTCGATTGGAGTGGCATACGTCGGAGGCTGCGAGAACAAGCCTGGTGTGCCCTACGAGAAACAGGTGCGCAAGGACACCCGGACGCTGGCGCAGAAAGCCGCCCTGATGAAGATCATCGAAGACTTGCATAGGCTTTACCCTGATGCAAAGGTCTATGGCCACCACGACTTCGACCCAGGGAAGCAGTGTCCCTGCTTTGATGCCAGTACAGAATACGCCTCTTTGTGATTTATTTATATATTGTAATAGTACGTTTTTCATTTTAACTTAAAGTTTATGGTTTTTAGTTATTCATAAGTAGTAATGATTGTTTTAGATTGATTAACCATCGAAGGCTCGCAGCGGCGAGCCTTTTTTTGTGCCAAAAAGTTTGCACGTTTCGGGATTATTTTTTATCTTTGCACCGACAAACTAAAAACAAAGGAACTATGAAGAAGATTATTACAATGTTAATGATGATCCCGTGTGTATTGACGGTGAGTGCGATCGAATTAAAAAACGGTATCTATGAAAGGCAGGTTGTTGAGCAGTTCGCAGATGTAAGTGCTCAGACATTATATTCGAGATCACTCGAAGGACTGAGCGACTGGACTGGCGTTAATGGTAAATCGACCTACGGAATAGACTATCAGGACAAAGAGTCATCAACGGTTATTTATAAAGGCAAGTTGTATCTTGGTTTCAAGAAGATGTTCGCCTTTCAGGGTTGGGATGTATGGGCTGAGTTCACTATGAAAATACGGTGTAAGGATGGAAGATCACAGATTACTATAACTGTCCCGTCTCTATGGTTTGAATATAATGTGAATGCCAATGCAAAAACATCCGTACCTCTCAGTCATATTAAGCCAGATTTCACGTATAAGGGTATGAACATAAAGAAAGCAGCCATTCAGTATATTGAGGATATACCAAAGGCTACAGATGATTTATTGGCTTATATAATTGCTAAACTCAATCAGGATATTGACGACTTCTAAATAATACAAAATTATAGAAAGGCGACCAGACAGGCCGCTTTTTTTTATGCCATTCGGTAAACCCCTGCACACTTTGCAGTGGTTAATTGTATGGCAGTATCTATCAATAATGGTGGCATTGAAATAACAGGTCTTTCAGAGTTTGAAGCAAAACTCCAAAAACTGAAGACCGACAACCCCGACTTCGAGAAACGACTTCGGGGTGTTATCCGTAAGATATTAGGTCATGCCCGTGCTAATTTGCGCAAAGACGCTGCCAGCGGTCTCCAGATGGAGAACGACCCGCGACATGCTTACAAGGCCGTCCGCTATGCTGTCTATAAGCGACTTTTTGGCGGTCAGGTGAATATCCTAAACAGCCGTAGGGCCGGAGCGGAAACGGGTTATCGCCCTGCCCGCACACTCACACCAGGACAGCGAGGCGGCAACCGCCGACAGCGCACATCCCGCAACCTCGACAAATATGAAGGCGTGGATCGTGGTTTCATTCTCCGCTGGCTCAATGACGGAATGACTAAGACCAATCCCCGCGTCATTCAATTCACCGAGAACGACCGACGCAAGGTTGACAAATGGAACAAACACCCGAATACAGGTAATCGCGGAGCCATCAAAGCCCGCAACTGGTTCAAGGGTGCATCGCTCAAAGAACTACAGGCCGTTGCAGGAGAGATGCAAGAACTCATCGACAAAGTAATCAAAGAAGAATTTGTGTAAGATATGGCAGCAGAAGTAATCACCAGGTTCAAACTCGAGACCACCCAATTTGACTCAAAGCTCCGAGATGCAGCGAAGGGGTTGAAAGAATATACTCACCAAGCAGAGTTGGGAGGTAAGAGTTTTACCGATTTTTCCCAAAAAAGCATCGAGGCAGCACGGTCGCTCGGTACAATAGCCAGTGGTGCCAACAACGCCAAGGATAAGGTAAAAGACCTTGTTGGTGCGTATAACGATGCCGCAAACGCTTACAACAAGCTGAGTCAGGAACAGCAGCAGAGCGACTTTGGAAAAGCCCTTGCACAGTCTATCGGTCAACTGAGTGACAGACTGAAGGAAGCGAAGCAGGAACTCTATGGCTTGGGTAATGCCGTTGACAAGGTAAAGAGTGGAGGTCTGTTTGGAGAAGGTGGACTTACGGGGATGTTGGCTGTTACTGGAGGTGATTTGTTGGCATCAGGGCTTAGTAAATTAGGATCAGAATTGGCTGATACGATTCAGCAGAGTATAGAACTTGCCCGGCAAGGGGAAGGGGTTCGTCTCGCTTTTGACAGACTGAATCAACCTGGACTACTTGACAAACTGAAAGAAGCAACCCACGGAACCGTCAGCGAGGTAGAACTGATGAAAGCCGCCATTAAGTTCGAAAACTTCAAACTGCCACTTGAGGACCTTGGGACATACCTCGCATTTGCCCAGCAGAAAGCGCAAGATACAGGCGACAGCGTTGACAACATGGTGACCTCCATTGTCAACGGTCTTGGTCGCCAGTCGGTGCAAATACTCGATAACCTCGGAATATCTGCATCCGAAATCAGAGACCGCATGAAAGAAGGTGGTGACATGACGCAGGTCGTTGCTCAAATCATTCGTGAAGAAATGACCAAAGCTGGCGATTATGTAGAGACCGCTGCCACTCGTGCCGCCCGTGCCGCTGCTGACGCTGCCAATGAAATGGAGAAACTCGGACAGAAGGCAGGCCCCGTTGCGGAGGAATGGTCTAAAACTTGGAACAGTATCAAGATGGGTTGTATTGAAGTCCTGAATTGGGGACTTACACCTATTGTTGACTCCATAAAAGACATCCGCGAGCTGTTGAGCGGTGAATATACGCTGAAGATTAGAGCCGATATTCCCAATCTTGCAGACGGCCCCATCAGCCCGTTCAACGACAAACCTGGCACCGATCACAAAGTAACTGCTCCTGGTGGTTACGTGGTAGTGACTGACAAGAATGGCAAGCAGATTGGCGCAAAGCATTTCGATAGCTTTGATAACGGTGCCGTTGACACATGGAAACAGACACTCTCCACAAAGTCAGGTCGTAGTGGAAGTCAGACCGATCCGACGGCAAAGATACAGAACTCATGGGACAAAACTTTTGCCACATCTGTGCTGAATGCCGACAAGATGAAGTCTGATGCCAAAGATATGCTCAGCCCTTATCAGATGATGCTGCCAGAAATCAAGAAAAATATTCTCGACATTAAGGATGCTGACCTTGGTGGTGCATTGGCAAACATTGGAAACGAGAAAGTCGTGAAAGAGATCAAAGACATGAACAATGCACTTGCACAGCAGAAGATGGCTTTCAATATGTCGGCACAGGCAGCATCCAACTTTGGATCGGCACTCTCGGCAATGGAAGACCCTTCCGCGAAAGCGGCTGGTACGGTAATTCAGGCCATTGCCAATATCATGTTGGGATTCTCATCGGCAGCTGCTCAGGCATCAAGCATGGGACCTTACGGATGGATTGCCTACCTCGCCGCTGGACTCGGTGCAGCGGCAACCACTATCTCGACCATCCACTCGCTGACTGGCTATGCCGAAGGTGGTATGATCAAAGGCAACTCATACAGTGGGGACAACATCGGGGGATTGGTTGACGGTAGCCAATTTGTCGGTTTGAACGCCGGTGAGATCGTGCTCAACCAGGCCCAAACATCAAATGTGGCGAACGCTCTTAAAGGGGGTTCCATGAGCAATATGCACCTGACGGCACGCCTCGACGGTAAAGACCTGTTGCTATCCATCGACCGCACGGGACAGACAATGGGCTACGGGCAACTTGTGTTTTTTAAATAACCAATAAAAACATCGATATGGCAGTATTAGGAAATACACTGATTATAGCACTCGAAGGAACGGCCATTGCCGCATCTAAGAATGCCGACATCGACAACGGCTGCGAGACGATTGAGATAGCATCGGCCAGTCAGAACCAGTGGAAGAAGTTTATAGCCGGACGCAGGGAATGGTCGGTATCGGTGGATCGTATCGTCATGGCGACATCGGATGTTAGTACAGACCTGCTGCGGGTCGGCACGACCTACACCCTCGCCGTGATGAGCGGATCGACGGTCATTATAAGCGGCAGTGCCATCTGTACCCATGCCAACGTGAAGACTCCCATCAATGCGATTGCCAAATGTAGTCTTCAGTTCAAAGGCACCGACGCACTCAGCACGTCATAAGTAAACCCACGCACGGGATTGGCGCGATATGAAAAGAATGTTATGGCAATCCACTGGCAGATTAAATTCCATTCGCTCAGAGCCGACACGCAGTACACCGTCAATATCTATGACTCGACGTACAGCGGCAGCAACCCCATCCAGTTGAAGGGTGGGGCGCAGCCGTTTACCACCCAGGAAGATAGCGACGCAGACCCATTCTGTCCCGTGCGCAAGCAGAGCGGTTCGATTCATATCGTGGATGACGGCCTCGATGCCAACGGCCACGCCTGGGACTGGCGCACCATCGTGCCGATGACCGACACCGCGCGACCCGTGACGCTGACAAATGCTGGCGGCACAACACTCTGGCACGGCTTTATGCAGGCACAGAATTACGGTGGCGTGCTATATGGAAACCCGCAGGAAAGGGAGTTTCCAGTGCAGTGCCCTCTGTCGGTGCTCGGGGCCATCGACGTGGATTACCAACAGTCCGCCATCCAGAACTTCGCCTATCTGCTCAACTATATCGTCGGCTCGATCCCTACATTGAATATCGAGACGGTGGTGATCCAGGGCGGCAGTGACGCGCAGGCATGGCTGCTGAAGAAGTTAGACTGGAACAACTTCGTGACTGAGGATGAAGACGGCGTGTTCTCCGCCCGCTATAAGCTCGATCAGGTGTTGTCGGACTTCTGCCAGTTCTGGGGATGGACGGCCCGCACATTCCGCCGCACGCTCTATCTGACCTGTGCCGACGACACGGCAGAGACTTCCTTCCTGACGCTGACCCGCCAGCAACTCGAAACGATGGCAGGCGGATCGGCGGCAGGCACAACTGGCGGCGCATTCACCACGATCCCGCTCACGGGCGACATCTTCGCCTCCACGAGCAATGACGACTTCCAGCAGCGCGGGCCGTCGAAGGCCACCGTGAAAGCCGATGTGAATGCCAACGACCGCGTGGTGAAGGTGTTCCCCGTTTCTGTGGAGAAAAGTCTCGAAACGAACGGATGGACATGGGTACAAGAACAGGGTGAAGACCTTGTGGGCTATTTCGAGACTAATAGCCATTTGAGCAGTTTCGATACGGCAATCCTCTCCGGCACCAGGAACTCCAACCAATGCTATTTCTCCCGACGTCAGATATACACCAGCAAAGACTCTGACGCACCTGTAGATGCCGACATGATGGTGTTTAAAAACATCGCCAATTACTCTGAACCATATTTCTCCCTTCAGACCAAAAAAGCGATGGCCTTTGCAGGCGGTTGTCTTAAGATCAGCGGCACAATATATACTGGTGCCAGGGTGACAAGTTGGGTGGAGAGTACACGACTGAGAATGCGTATCGGAATAGGTATGTATCGCGCATCTGCACGTTGGTTCTATCTTGATCCAAATATTGGCGGCATTCTAATTGACAGCGGGTGGTCACAGCAAGGAACCGCGAAATGGTGTAATGGCGGTGTGGTTGGAGGCAATATCAATGGTGTTGCAATGGTTGGAACAGGCGCAGTATTGTACCATGTATTTTATTTCCCATCTATACCAGTCACCGACAGCGATATGAACAATCTGTACGGCTATGTGTTTGTGGATATTGGTGATTTTGTCTCTAACAATGTGGCATCAGAAGGGTTTGAAATCGCTGACCTTACAATTACATATACCAGGGATGGATATGTTCTTCCGCGAATACTTGGAGAGACCCGTGGCCGTGAGGTGAAGGAGGAGCGTGTAACATCGAAGGAATACAAGGCCACGAACAATACGGGTACAGGCATGGAGTGGAATGCTGACTGTATCTATGCCAGCGACAATAATATGAAGTATGGCTACGGCCTGCTGATGAATGCCGACGGTACGTTTCTGGAGAAAGTTGCGTACAACGGCACTAATGAACACCCGGAACAGCACCTTGCCAACCGCGTATCGAACTACTGGCAACAGTCGAAGCGCATGGTATCTCCTGATCTTCGTTACAACGAGACGGTGCCCATCACTGGCGGCACGTTCGCCCTGAAGTCGCTCACACCTCAGTATAAGGTAATACTTGACGGCACGACGCTCTATCCCATCGCCTTCTCGAACAACTGGCGCGACGACACGATGAAACTAACCCTTTTGCAGATGTAACGACTATGAAGCAATTATCAAGACTCGGCATACAGCGCATGATCGACACCTCTGGCTCCGCAGGTAGCGGCGGCAGCGGCGGAAATGACATATCGCTCGCAGGATACGCGACTGAGGCGTGGGTTGAAGATAACTACCTTTCCAAAGAGTTCTTCCTTCGCTTGTTCGGCATCCACGGTACGGATGATAACGACGATCCTGTGGATGTGGAGCCCAACGACCCAGATACGACCATCACCGACATAGAGGCCATGTTCGGATTTTGGACTGAGCAGTATATCAGTGCCCTCGGCCAAGGCTCTGGCGGTGGCGGCGGTGGCGGTTCTGACACGCTGGCCGACCTGATAGATGTGGAGCTGACCAACCCAGCTGCAGGTCAGGTGCTGAAATACAACGGTACGAAGTGGGTAAACTCGGCAGCATCGGCAGGCACGGTGACCAGCGTGGGCATGTCGGTGCCTACGGGCTTCGCCGTGACGGGCTCTCCGATCACAGTCTCTGGCGTGCTCAGACTCTCTTTTGCCGACGGCTACAGCCTGCCGACGACGGCCAAGCAGACCAACTGGGACGAAGCCTACACATGGACATCGGTGCCGCGCACCACGCTGGCCGACTACGGCATCACCGATGCCAAGTTTGGCACACCAGGAACCGACAGCATCCCCATCACGCTCGGATCTACGACGCAGAGTGTGCTGACGCAGCACCAGAGCCTGGCGAACTACTACACCAAGAGCGAGACCGACGGCAAGTTCCTGACGATCTCCTTCTTCCGCTCGCTGTTCAAGGCTTACACCTCAAACAATACGGAGGTGCAGCCAAACGACGGCAGCACCTCGACCATCGCCAGCATCAAGGCTATGTTCGGATTTTGGACCGAACAGTACATAAGTGCACTCGGCCAAAGCTCAGGCGGTGGCGGTGGCGTGACGCTGAACCAGCCTCTGCTCGGCATCAACTCCGCAGGACTCTCAGCACCTTCATCCGCTGGTATCGGACTGGTGTTCAACGGCTCGGCATGGGTCTATACCAATGCGGCCAGCATGAGCGTCTATGGCCTCACCGTGTCAAGTACATTGCAGGCTTACAATGCCATCTTCGGTAGCACTGTGTCTGGTGCTGCTTTTTCTGCCACTGGCGGCGGCTTCTCAGTAAGCGGGAAGGACAACACATACGTCCTTCTTGCTGGCGGTGGCACGAAACTATTGTCCGAAATTGGCGGCGGTGGTGCAGTGAACTCCATCACGCTTGGACAGGGTGGCACGAATTACACACCCGACGCAAGCGGAATCGTCACCCTTCCACCTTACCCGTCTGGAACGGTAACGAGCGTGTCGTATAACAATGGGACTCCAATTACACCTGTAAGCGGAACAGTCAGTCTTGGTTCTCTGTGCGTGAAAGTCAAGTTAGGAACCACCGACTACACAGTGTCATCTGCTGGTGTTGTCTCCCTTCCTGCATATCCCAGCACCAGCGGCCTTGTCTCGTCTGTAGTCATCGGTGCAAACGGTACACCAATATCACCCGTCAACGGTGTGGTAACGCTGCCTGCCTACCCGTCGAAGACCTCGCAACTGACGAACGACTCTGGCTTCATCACAGGATATACTGACACGAAGAACACGGCGGGTTCTACCAACAAAGTCAACACTAAGATGTACCTTGTCGGCGCAGAGTCACAGGGAGCCAACCCACAGACGTATTCCAATGAATCATGCTACATCGGCACTGACAACTGCCTGTATAGTGGAGGAACGAAAGTTCTCACGTCTCACCAGTCGCTTGCAGGATACGCAACGCAGACATGGGTGCAGCAGCAGGGGTACACTACCGTCAACTCAAGCAGTGTCATCACCATAGGCGGACTGAACATCGTCACTGGCAGCGGTGTAACAGGAGGCGCAAACATAGCAGGAAAAGTCGGTATTGGCGGCGTTGCCAATTCGAGCTATTACCTTTTAGTGTATGGAACTACACGTCTGAACAACATGGAGCTTGGCGAGGAGACCACCATCTCTACAGTGACATGCGCAATGATAAAGACGAGGAGTTCAAGGGGTATATATGTAAATACTGGCACTTCCCCAAACTATGTTGATGGTACATGGTCTAACGCATCTGACATTCGCCTGAAAGACATTGTGAGTAACGTAGGCGCGAGTATTGATCAGATAGCCAATGCGCCAGTGTTTAACTTCCGTTGGAAGGCTGGCGGAACTCAGGTTATGCTCGGAACGAGCGCACAGCACTGGCGCGATGTGTTCCAGTTCGGTGTGACTGAAGGCCCGAACACCTATCTGTTCATGGACTACGGGGCAACGGCACTGGCTGCGGCTGTCATCACGGCACGCACTGTACAGACGCATGAGCAGAGGATTGCGGCTCTGGAGGCAGAGATTACAAGATTGCAGAAGGAATTGAACGAAATAAAAGCAGCATAAAGATATGGGGTATAATTCTGGGACAAAGAAGATAACAGCACCTGTTGGCATTGCCGACGTGCAGCACGCCCTGGGAGACGCGAGTACCGACGTGGGTTCGCTTTGCAAGTCGGCCAACATCAATATGTGGGCGAAGTACAAGCCGGTTGTTAAGAACTTGATTAACACCTACCCGCAGCTGAAATCAGACCTAACGTGGAAGAACATCAACGGCAGCGGCGGTCTTGGAACGGATGCTTGGTTCATGGCTACGGCTGGAAACTTCGGTCTGACACCGTTGGCCGTGTCTTACAGCACTGACGACAACCGTATGCTCACTGCTCTCAACACGCTCGCCAACGAGAAAATCGACGGAGGGCTTAACGGCTGGACATACACCAGACCGAGCGGCGGTTCTTCTTCCCCATACAGGCTGATAGACTTCAATGGCTACTATGCGGATGCTCCAGAACCTGTCAAGTCGGTGTCTGGCATGCCGATAGTGACGGCTTCGAGCAGCTCTTCATGGTCGTACAGCGTTCAGATGATGGGTTCAGCGATCAACGACGTGACTGGCGACATCGACGCAAGAGACTACCTGCTGGCATCGGATGCGATAGGCACCTGCTACATCGGCATCGCCATCTTCAAAATGTATCAAGGCACCTATCAGGCGATGGCTTGGAGCACAGACAACTACTGGACAGGCATAGGTCTGGCCTCCTCGGGCGACGGAACTGTGACCGCAGGAACCAATCGAGTCAGTGCTACGTTCGCCAAGGACACGACCTACTATGCCATTCCTGTGTTCTTCTCTGAGCAGCTGCCACAGGAGGAGACATTGGGGAGCGTGACCACTAAGATATACGGCTACTCTAAGCAGCCAGCACTGACTGGCACGCCAGTCAAGAAGATATGGACTGTGCCGTTCACCGACTTCGTGCCGTTTACAACGGTACTTGCATCTACCTCGCAGCGATGGGGACTTCCAACAGCCACAAGTCACGTTATCGGCATGGTTGGCTACATAACTAAGCTGTACCTCGACCGCACGACGGACGCAGCCTATTACAACGCCAGGGGAAGCGTAGTTGTGGAGTTCGCAATGGTGAACGAGCTGTGGAACGAGTCTAACCAGTACACCTCATGGCCAAGCGGCTCATACGTCGGCTACACCTCGCAGACGCTGAACATTCAGACAACTGGCGTGAACATCCCGCTGAACAACGACTCCTACTACTCGCCAGCACTCACTTCCGGCCACACATGGAATCTGGTGGTCATCGTGGATGGCGAGATAACGAAGATTCTGCTCCGTCAGTACCAAGACCCGAATGCACCAGTATCACAATAAATCTTTTATTAACAACTAAAAAATTCAAAATTATGGGAACATTTACAATTACAAGCAGTAACCTCCAGGATGGTTACAACTACAAGGACAGCGCAGTCATCGTGACTGGAAGTTACAACAAGGATGCTACTACCAACACCCTTCAGAACGTGAGCGGTCAGGTGTACCGTCAGAATGCACAGGGCGAGCAGGGCGATTATATCGGAAACTTCAACGGCTACATGCGTGACGGCGAAATCCGCTATTCCATGAGCGAAATGAGCCGCAGAGACTTCAACCTCGTATGGGATGCCATCGAAGGCATCGAGCCATACATCACAGGCCAGAACGCTAATTCAGAGGAGTAACAGAAGGAGGACGGAACTATGAAGATTACAACAAAGACTGATAATGTGATCGCCGTTTATCGCGTACTTTCTCAGGCCACGACAACTAAATTGGATGATGGAGACAGGATCAAGGTTTGGAAAATAGGCCGAAAACTGAGACCTACATTCGTGAAGTTCGAAGAAGAACTGAAAGATGCTTCTGAGAAGTTCAAGCCAACGATTGACGGCTTCGACAAGCAGTTGGAAAAGGTGCAGAGTTATGAGCGCATGATCCGATTGCCGAATCTTGACGCAACGACATTGCCAATCGGTGCCGCTGAGTATAACCAGTTCATAGTTGACGTGATGACTCCATATAACGACATGGTGAACAATGCCATGAAGGAGTTCACAGACAAGGATATTGAACTGGAGTTCGACGGGTTGACAGAGGAAGTGTTTTGTAAACTTGCATCGGAAAACAAGTGGACTATTGATCAGCAGGTGAAGATCAGTGAGATTATCGTGGGATAATCATTCACGTACATTTAAAAAGGCTCGCAGCGATGCGGGCCTTTTTTTGTGCCCGAGCGTGAGCAGTAAACCCACGACGGGTTTTCTGCGGTATAATAAAAAGTAGATTATGAAGTGGCTATCGCTTGACAGCATTAAGCGCAATTCGCGTATAGAAGACGATTACGAAAACGAGCTATTGACCTCGTATGGTCAATCGGCAGAGGACACCGTGCTGAACTACCTGAACCGCTCGTATCAGGACGTGATAGAGCAGTATGGCGGTATCCCGGAACCCGTGGCACAAGCCTCGCTGATGCTCGTAGATACATGGTATCAGCACAGGTCGCCTATTGAGTCCATCAACATCTCATTGGTGCCGTACACTTTCGATATTCTGCTGAAGCCATACATGAAGTTGACCTCACGAGACGAGGAAGGCATGGAGGTGTTCACGCTCGGATCGGACGTGAAGATACTGGTTGACGCAGAGCTGTCGGACGGTATGAAGATGGAGGACGTGGACTTCGACGTAACGGTGTATAATGCCGACATGAAGGACGTGCAGCATGAATACACCAAGGCGCAATGCCTGCTGACCACCGACGGAAACTATATCGTGCTGGTGGACTCCGAGGATCTGGGTATCGGCCTGTATATGGTGAAGGTCACTTTCAAGATTCCCGACACCGACTACGTGAAAGGCTATCGTAAGGAGGTGGTAAGGATTAATCCACATGTAAAAGTAACAGGATAAAAGATGAGAGCAACGGCAAGAGTGGTTGGCTGCTCGGTAAGGGCAAAAGCAAGCGGTATCGTAAGAGGAAGTTCGATGGCGTTTGCGTTGCCGATGGGTATCCGCGCCACCGCATCAGCGACCGACATGACAGGTATATCGAAGTATCTGCGCGTCACGCCGGAAACGCCACAGCAGCTGATATGGCTGGTGCCTCAGTATGGTATCGACTATTACGTGGAATCAAATACGGATTGGAACATCAAATAATCAATAAAAACAGAAAGATATGGCTTATTCAGCATGGCTCATCCCGAGCAAGACACAGGGATCAGGAAACGATACCGTCAACGTGACGGCGGGTTCGGACAATACGGGACGAAACTCCCGCAGTACCAACATGACCTTTAAGGCAGCTAACTGTGAGGACGTGGTTCGCCAGGTGACGCAGGCGGGTAAACCCGAGTTCGTCACGATGCAGGCTTCGGCAGCTCTCGACAAGGCCGGTGGCACCATCACCATCACGGGTACGACCAACTCTTCGAAGTTGACGTTCAGCCTTGCCAGTGGTGGCACGCTGGAGCTGACCCTTCCCGCGACTTACACCGCCAACAGCGTGAGCACGAACAATGGCGCGGCTATCAGTGGCGACCCAGGAGCAGCCACCGAGTTCCCGTTCTCCATCCAGTTCGCCAACGTGGGGGCCAACCCGACGATCAACGCGAAGACGTGTCAGTTGATTGTGACAGACGATGCGGGAAATACCGCCACCTGTACCATCACGCAGGCCGCTGGCGATCCTACACTCTCAGTATCTCCGGCAACCGTAACGCTCGATTGGGATGCTTACACCGAAGGCACAAGCGCATCGTTCAGCGTAACGTCTAACACTAACTGGACGATTGAGTAGTGTATGGCTACCCTGACTATCCCTTGGAACGACGGCAACGGCAACATCATCCTGACCTACACAGGCCAGGGTGATGGAACCGTCACCGTGCAGTCCTCTACCGACAATCTCGGTCAGCCGCGTAGTCAGGTCATCACGCTGAAGACAACGGGAGAAAACCCCGCGACGGCCACGGTGACAATCATACAACCGACGGGGCGCAAGCTCTTGTTGAGCGGTCAGTATCACAAGCTCGTATCGGCAGACAACCACGAACTATGGGTACTGCCGACTCCGACGAGCCAACTCATCAGCAGTCAGGACCACCAACTCGTATCTTCAGACGGTCATGGCCTCGTGGCATTCACAGACGAAAATAACAATTAAAAAAAAAGATTATGGATAATTACAATCTTCAACAGACGGATGCGAAAATACAGGCCATCCTCAATAAAGTCCAGCCAGTGGTTGACGACAACACCGTTGCAGGCTTCGGCAATGGATATGCTATCAGTACGACGGCAGGAGCAACGGCAGACAAAGAAGTGACTATCAACGGATTCACACCGACCATCGGTGGTGTGTTCAGCGTTATGTTCCAAAATGCTTTTTCAGCCAGTGACCCAACGCTGAATGTCAGCAACACGGGAGCAAAGGACTTGATGCTGTTCGGCTCCGCACTGCCAGCAGCATTTGTCACAGCAGGAACGATCCTCACGCTCACCTACGACGGCACCAATTACAATGTCATTGGTCGCCTGAATGACATCACCGTGAAATCAACGCTTGAATCCACAGATTCACCGCTATTACAGGATGCCAACGGTAACTTCATCAAGTCCACTCCAGCCGCCCTTGCATCACTTCTGGGCGTGACTACAAAAGCAAATACAGCTTTAATCAACGGCTTTTATTATATCGCTTACCCAGGTATATATGGGGTGCTTTATGATCCAATAAATCTCCCAAACAAGTTGATAGTATCTAATTCTCTAAATGGAAAGGCTTATGAAACTACAATGACTGAACGGATTGGTTAAAATAAAAGCGGAGTATTAAGCTCCGCTTTATTTATGTGAAAGATACTATCTTTACAAACGTTTCATTAGTATTATCAAAAATATACAAGCCTTTACCCCCTGCATCGTTTACCTGAGAATTATAAGCTAAGATTGGGCGGTTATAATTACCAGTATGTGATCCATCGTATAATTTAATAAACGCTGCCTGACCAGGAACGTTTGCAATTTGTGTATTCGAGGGTGATGTATATAAACCTGCCGGAGCAGTAACAAGACTACTTAGGCTACTTATTTCACCTCTATAGTAAGCCACTCCGCCCAGAAAAGGTACAGGAAATGGAACATGGTCATCATGGAAAACAATTGTTTCATTTACATAAATTAAAGGTGGGTCAATAACCCACCTTTATTATGTTGCAGCAACTGTTTTTTGAAAACTGTGACCAGCTGAATCAATACTGGGCGATATAGGCTATTGGAAGGCTCACGGAACCATTACTTCAATGGATAATATTTTATGGGGCGATAATGGATATGGAACTGTTCAAACAGGTCCAAGTAATTATGGAGGTGTCTTTCTAAATTTTAAAGTTGGCATTCAGGTAGTTTTTGATTATACTAACGGAGTATATGTAAGAAACGCTGCTTCTGGAGCATGGAGTCAGTGGAGAACATTACAATAATAAAAGGAGGGTTGCCCCTCCTTTTACTTTTTATTAATCAATATAAGCTACGAATTTCCACTCTGGGCGTGCTGTCAAAGGTTCTTTCTACCCCAACAAATAAAGACTTAAACAATATTGAAGCATCAGGCACAACCTCTATAACAGGTTCAGATTGGACTAATGGGCCATCTTCCCAATTCTACGGTGTGGTTTTGAGTATATACTATCATACAAGTATTGTAACATGGAGCGCACAATTTGCTTATTATTGTGATCAAGCAGACAACAATAAATATAAATTTGCTGCAAGGAATTATAGAATAGATGGTACAGGATGGAGCGCATGGAAAGCAGTCGCTCTTACATAAAAAAAGGTGGGCAAGTCCCACCTTTTTGTTTAGAATGTCATCTTATGTCCATTTATATATACTTCATCATTTTCAGTTATGTAAAATGGATGAGTTGACCGTGAAGCATTATAAATACAGAAGTTATTGTCATTTGATAGTCTTTGTGTTCCAATCCACCATTTTTGTGCGTTACATTCCAATCTTATATTGCCACCATTAGGTTCGCTACCTCTTTGATTATTAATAACAAAAAGTTTATCTGTTACTACGTCAACTCCGCCCAGAATCACCAAGGAACTGGGCGGAGTATATACATCATTAAGTCCAAATACAGATGTAAATAATATTCTTGATACCGGTATATATTTTGTATATGATTCCAGCTGTTTAAACCTTCCAAGTAATACAAGATATGGGATATTGATTGTATTTGCTGTCAGTGGTTATTATAGGATTCAGATGTACTATAAGGCAGAAGATATTATGGGTGTATTTGTGAGAGCAGGAAAGTACAATCAAGGAGTATATACTGAATGGAAAGAAATATAAGAAAGTGGAGTTAATGCTCCACCTTTCTTATACTTGTTTCCATGACATTGTTTCAACAGAACTACCATATCCAACTGCTCTATATCCATCATTAGCTCCGGCTATACCTACAAATCTATTTGAAACATCAAAAGGTCTAAATATTATTGCTGCTCCGTAGCTATGACCTTCAAAAGGAGTGGGAATAACTGTACTCCATACCAACGTTTGTTCTACGCCCAGAGAATAACGTGGCATAATCTTCTGGGCGATAGTAGGGCGTATGTTGGTGTTGGAGAGACGCCAATAAATTTGCAAAATCATATCTCAGATGGTGTGTATATTGTTAGACTTGATGCTGGACCTTTCTATGGAATCCTCATCTACAACAAAGATCAAAGTATTACAATGTTAAGTCCTGATTTTGATGCAAGAATTTCTATTAGTAGCTACAATATCACTTCAAAATCAGCATATAATTATTATATAAGCGTTTCTAAAATATAAAGGTGGGAGATTTTATCCCACCTTTATTTATTAATTCGGCACTTTGATTATAGTATAGCGAATACCTATTATATAATTGCTGCTATTTGTAAGCGTCCGTCCACTTATCGTGCAACCAAAGTTCGTTCCTTTATACAGGACATTACTGCCAAACATAACACATCCGGCATCACCTCCATTAGATCCGTTATATAACAAATACAACCAATAAGAGGATTCTGATGGAAGGGTATAACTCTCTTTTCCTTGAATATTAAACTGTCCTCTCAGCACGCCCAGAACTGAGGCATGGTGGTATAAATGCGGGTTATTTAGGTGGTTTTGGTGGCATTAATATTAAAAGATTTTAAAAAATCGCCACACAAAGAACAACAATGGCGGTTTTTGCGTATCTTTGCGCTCGACGGATAGCCGGAAGTCATGAGCCGAGCGAAAAGGTAAGCTAACAGCCCTGCCGTCGTTTAAAATCTGTTAGCATAAACTTAAAATGTTAGCACTATGTTACACAAAATTGTCTATGACGTGATTTTTAATCCGTCGAAAAAGTACAGCCGTACAGGTGACGGCATGATTGTTATCCGCGCCTCTCAGGGAAAGAAGTCTGTTGACATTCCTACCAACATCTTCTGTCAGTCGAAACAATTCTCGGACGGTTACATCAATTCACTCCATCCGCAGTTTGATGGACTGAATGCCATGATCAACCAAATCATGCTTGACATCCAGGCTACGGAGATCGAGGCTTTCCGCAAAGACATCAACATGACCGTGCAGCGGCTCTATTCGATGTATGTCGAAGCATTAAACACGTCTGTTCCACTTGATAAGTTTGCGGAAAATGTTCTGAAGTATTCATCCAATCGCAAGGAGGTGACGAAACGGACATACCGAGATGTCATCAAGAATGTATATGAGTTCTCACCGAATATTTCGATGGACGACATGGATATTCAATGGCTGAAGAAGTATGAACAATGGATGTATGCGCACGGAAATTCAGACTCGACGGTATGGGGTCGCATGAAGGTGTTGCGTGCGTTTTTCAATGAAGCTATCAAGCGCGACTTGCTAAAACCTTGGCAGACCCCATTCAGGCTATATGAGATTCCAGAACTCCGATACCGTACCGATGTCATCCGATTTTCGGAGATGGAAGAGCTGCTCAATTATCGCTTTGAAGATGCGAAGTTACGACGGGCGCGAGATTTCTTCCTATTATCGTGTTACACAGGTCTTCGATACAGCGACATGATACGACTGACATCAGACCACATCCGACAAGTAGGTGAAGAAATATGGCTCACCATCAAGACCTCAAAGACAGGCAAGCTGGTACAGATTCCGCTTACCATCATCTTCTATGGGAGGGCCATGCGGATTCTCAGCAAGTATAAATCCGTTGAAGAACTTGTGAATTATTGCCAAAACACAACCATCAACCGAAAGCTACACGAATTATTCTCTATTTGCAAAATCGGTGGTTCTCAGCACATCACCGTTCACACCGCACGCCGGTCATGCGTCACAGGCCTGGCCGACTTCGGTGTGAATGTCTATACCATTCAGCGCATCGTTGGTCATGCTCGCCTGACCACCACTCAAAAGTATATACAACTATCAACAGCATCCATCGAGGCTGATCTGCGCAAGGCATTCCCAAGGGACCGTGAGATTATTATCCCAAGTCCTGTCCCGATGCCACCAGAGATAGAGTTCTGTGAAGCTGAAGAAATCAACTAACCTTCTAACAAACCCATAAGCGGGAGCGACTGTTTGCTGTCAGTCGCTCCCGCTTTTTTTTATCTTAAATCAACAGTAAACCCAAGCCCATGAATTGCCCGATAGAAAAAGGTAATTTATGGCATATTCATCAGGAATGCTTTCAAAACGAATCACGATTGCGAAGCGCAAGAGTGACACACAGGAAACCTTCGGAAAGTCAGGACAGCCGAAGTATGAGATACTTGGCACCTTTAACGCTAACGAGACCTTTAACAAAGGTACAAAGTCGCTGCGTGAAGGTGCGCTTGACGCTTACGATACGGTGATGTTTCGTATGCGCTACAATTCCCAGGTTGATCGTTGGTGTCTGCTCAAGTACCACAACAAGTGGTATCAAATTACATCCTTTAACGAAGATTTCCACGACAACCAGATTCAGATCACAGCCGTAGAAATGGCTAACCAAAGCGTGAACATCGTGGAGCCATACAATCCGAGTGCATCGGCCATCAGTGGTGGCAGTAGCCAGTCGCATGAAGTTGGATAAAAACGAAATATACAGGAACTATGAAGAAAGAAACGAGACCAATGAGATTCGGCGATGGCGAGTTTGTGGTGGCGATTATCCACTACAACACGCCGGAGCTGACGCGGGCTTGCATCGGCTCGCTGATTTATAATGGCGGAGTCGAGGACCGGCTGCGCATTGTGGTGTTTGACAATTCGGACAGCAAGCCGTTTGGTGATGCAAGCGGTGTGACGGTCATCGACAACACGCAGGGGCAGGTGATTGACTTCGACAAGGAACTGGCAAAGTTCCCGGAGCGCGACCGTTCCATCGGCTGTGCCAAGGGCTGCGAGTTTGGCAGCGTTAAGCACATGATGACCGTGCAAAAGTTGTGGGAACTGATACCAACTGGCTTTGTGCTGATGGAGAGCGACATCATGATTGCCAAGCCGATTGCAGGGTTCTGGCGACCAGAGTATTCATTTGTCGGCTATGCGCAGAAGGCACAGCCGCACAACCCGTTCAACATCGGGCGAGTGTTGCCGATGCTCTGCTATATGAACGTGCCGCTGCTGACGAAGCATGGTGCAAGGTACTACGACCCTGAGCGCACCTACGGCCTGCTGCCTGGTGGCCGACAGAACCGCAACAACTGGTATGATACGGGTGCCGTGATGCTGGAGGATATTCTGGCAAAGCGTCCGCATCTGAAGGGCTTGCACGAGGACATCCGTCCGTATGTGGTGCATTACGGCTCTGCATCATGGCAAAAGAACGACGAAAAGGCACACCAGCAATGGATTGAGGCCAACCGCCACATCTTCCCCAATGAAGAGCGCATCAAGGAAACCACTGACCGATTCCACAAGCATATCGAGGAAACACGAGAGCCTGAAGGTGTGGCTATCTGTGCCATTGTTCGCTGTGAGAACAAGTACCTGCGTGAGTGGATAGAGTGGCACAAGGGCTTGGGCGTGGAGAAGTTCTTCATCTACGACAACGGCCACGGCAACGACGAGAACCCGCGCGACGTGATTGGCGACGATCCGCAGGTGGTGATTTACGACTGGCGCGACCGCGACGGCAACACTCAGTGCGAGGCTTACGACGAGTGCTACCGCGAGCACGGCAACGAGTTCGCTTGGATGGGATTCATTGACATTGACGAGTTTGTGCAGAGTTATATGCCGCTGCCTTATATGCTGAACACGTTGCAGGCTGACGTGGTGGCTTTCTCCTGGCGCATGATGACCGACAACGGACTGGTGCATTACGACCCGCGACCAGTGCAAGAGCGATTCACACAGCCAGCCGAAGACCTGAAGCCTGAGTCGCAGTTTGTGAAGTCGTTTGTGCGCAGAGGCATTGAAGGGCTATCGTTTGACCGAGACCCACACATGCCACACCATCCAGCCTTGGAGGTGGTGAATCCTGACGGCGGCAAGGCTCCGCAGTGCTCAGTTGGCACGGGTAGCCGAGAAGTGGCTTGGATAGACCACCACTTCACGAAGACTGCCGAGGAGTTTGCACAGAAGGTCAGCCGCAGTTGGCCCGCCATTCACGATGAGCGTATCATCGAGAAAGAGAAGAACGCTGTCAATCATTTCTTCAGGTTCAACGAGCGCACGCCGGAAAAGGAAATTATTCTTGGTGTTCGTGAGGCAGAGAACGAAACTCCTGCGGTGGTTGTTGTACCAGAAGAGAAACCGAAAAAAGCTGCGAGTAAACCCAAGACCAAGAAATCTACGAATAGAAAAGGCAAATAAGTATGGATAATTTCTTTATCAATATGTTCCGAAAGCGCGAGGTGCAGCCAGTTCCGGGTGTTCCCGTCACGACTGATCCGAACCATCCGAGCAACCAGCCGAAGGTGACGGGCGGCTCGTTCGAGGAGCGCATCGTGTATGTGCAGAGTCCGCAGGTGGCTCTCACGGTTTCGCCCGTGTTCCGTGCGCTCAAATTGATCATGGACACGATGGGCGTGATGCCGGTGCAGTACAGGAAGAAGGACACCATCGGCGGCAACTTCACCGAGGACATGCGGGGGCTTGGCAAGCGCATCAACTATCTGTTGCAGGTGGAGCCGAACCCCATCACGACGGCGGCTGACCTGTGGAAGCAAGTGACGTACAACCAGCACATGCGCGGCAACGGTTTTGTGTATATTGAGCGTGATGAGTTCGGGTTCCCGTACCGTCTGTGGCTCTGCCGCATGGGTGAGTACAACATCATGACGGGCCGCTACAACTTCATCATGTACCTCTCGGACGAGGGCTACGTGGAGAAGACCGACGTGCCGCGTTCGGACGTGATGCACTTCCCGAACACGTACCGCTATCAGAACGGCTTCTGGGGCATGTCAACCCTGGAGTTTGCCAAGGGCGAGCTGGGGCTGATTAAGACCAACAAGCAGCAGTCGCTGGAAACGGCTGCGAAGGGTGGCCGCGTGAAGGGCTTCATCTCCGAGGAGCAGCCCGCAAGCGGACAGGGCACGCTGGCATTCGGCATGTTCAACAAGGGAGCCACAGACGACTACGCCAAGGAAATCAACACCAAGGTATATCAGCAGGACATCGTGGCCCTGCGAGGGCTGGAGAAGTTCCAGAACATCTCGATGACCGCTCAGGACATGCAGATAATCGACCAGTTGCAACTCTCCTACGACGACGTGGCCCGTTACTTCGGAGTGCCGCGCCCGCTGCTGATGCTCGATACGAATAGCCACTACAACGACTATCAGAACGCCACGATGGAGTTCCACACGCGAACCATCCTGCCCGAAAAGGCAGACCGCGAGAAGGAAATCTATCGCAAGATAGACCTCGACCCGCAAGGCCACTACGGTATGCGCGACATCCACATCTGCGAGAAGCCACTGCTGGCGATGGACCCCGAACGACAGGCGAAGGTGGATCAGTTGCTGTTGCAGAACGGCACGAAGACCCCGAACGAGATTCGTCAGGAGCACGACATGCCAGCCGTGGAGAACGGCAACACGCCACTGGCTTCGGCCAACCTCATGACGCTGAAAGCACTTATCGCCAAGAGCGACGCAGGCACCCAGCTGAAGCCCGGCAACTACACCGTGGCAGAACCCGCCAAGGAGGGCGAGGGCGAGAAGTGAGAAAAACATCGTCACGTGACAATCTCGAAACTGCGACGTGGCAAATAAAATCTGCCACGTGACGACCGAAAACTGGCACGTGCCAAAAATAAATCGGCAAAAGCCATTTTGAAAATGGCAAAAGCCAAATTAAAAACGGCAAAAGACAATGAATATGACACCAAACCCGACACGAGAGGAAATCGAAGCCCTCGAAAGAGAGATTCAGAAGAAACGTAAGCGCGACGTAAGACGCGCGGTAAACCCAGCGAGAGTGTAACGATGGCAAAGGAAGAAATGATAGCAAAGCAGATTGCTGAAATCAACCAACATATCCGAGACGGTGTGAACCAGTGGGCAGACACGATGCTGACGGCTGACGCTGACCAATGGGCGGTACACCTGAACTACTTCCCGCGTGACATCGTGAACGCTTGTATGATATTCCAACACATCTGCTCGAATGTCGGCATCAAGGCTGGACGTATCGACGAGGAAAAGGCAATGGAATACGGTAAGCGGCTCCGTCAGTTGGTCATCGACATGACAGGCTACGACCCTGCCGACATTGTGAGCCAAATGAAGCCGAGTAAACCCCAGACAGGTAAATGAACGATAAGTAGTAACAAGTTTTTCAAGATTGAGATATGAAACAGACACGATTTATTCCGATTGAGACTTGTGGCTTGCAGGTACGCGAGCCGCAGGAAGGACAAGAGATGAGCCGCGAAATCGAGGGCCGTCCCATTGTCTTCGGTGTGCGTTCTGTCAACCTTACCCCGTGGTCATCCACTCGTAAGGTGTATGAGATTCTGGAGCCTGGTTGCATCAGCCGCGAACTGTTGCAGAAGTCGGACGTGATTCTCAACCTGAACCACTCGAACATGGTGCCCGACGTGCTGGGTCGCTACCGCAACACGGACAAGGACACACTGACGCTGGAACTTCGCGGCGACGGCATCGACTGCCGCTGTGACCTTCCGAAGACTAACAACGCCAACGATGCGCTGGAGCTGATCAAGCGCGGCGACATCAACGGCATGAGCTTCGCCTTTGAGGACGACTACGAGGACACGGAGAACGGCGTATCGTATGAGCGCACCAACGACATCGAGGACGGCAAGGAAGTCTGGCTGCGCCATGTGAAGAAAATCACCGGCCTCTATGACGTGGCTATTGTGACGCACCCAGCCTACGAGCAGACCTCAGTCGGTATGCGCGAGGCTTCTGACCGTATCGACGCTGCTATTGAAGCGCAAATCAAGCGCGAGTGCGGCGGTGGCTCTGACGATGACGAAGCAAAGCGCAAGGCTGAGGAGGAAGCTAAGGCCGAAGAGGAGCGCAAAGCCCGCGAGGAAGCCGAGGCAAAGGCCAAGGCCGAACAGGAGGAGCGCGAACAGCGCGAACTGGAAGAGCAGGAGCAGCGTTTCCGCGAGTGCCGTGCCATGCGTCTGCGTGCCCAGCGCAAGCGTACCGCCGAGGAAATCGAATCACTTAATTATTAACCCTATAAAAACGTTTTTATCATGGCAAAAATGACAAAAGCACAGATCAACGAGCGTCAGCTCGAGATCATGGACAGACTTGATGTTCTGGACCAGAACGCCAACGTGCGTGAGGAGAAAATTCGCACCCTGACTTCTGAGGAGCAGAAGGGAACCATCACCGAGGAGCAGAAGCGCGAACTGGCTCAGTTGAAGAACGAGCAGCGTGCAGAGGATGCTGAGTACGACAAGCTGACCCGTGAGTCTGGCGGTCTGTCAACCCGTGCCAAGGCTATGGCCACAGGCAAGGAGCTGGATAACATCCGCGAGCGTGAGGACTACGGTGCCAAGATTCGTGAGATGATTCAGGACTGCTACACCAACCGTCGTGCAGCCAACGCCACCACCATTCTCGCCAACGCCATTACTGGCACAGCCGACGACAATGAGACCGCCAACCTTCAGGCCGGTGGTTTGATTCCTATTGAGATCAAACCCATCATTGACACGAAGGTGCCCGGCATCGAACTGCCTGAAGACCTCGTAATGGTGACTGGCGTGACCGGCACACAGGTTATTCCTTACTCTATCAACGACGTGAAGTTCACTGTCGAAGGTGAGGTGACCAAGGTGGATGAGCAGGCTCTCGACTTTGCCCACATCACCACATCTCCGAAGCGCGTTGCTGCCAGCGTGCCCGTCAGCCGTCGTGCTGTCGCTCAGGCCGCTTTCGACATCGTGGCTTTCATGACCTACAAGTTCCAGAAGGGTTGGGCAATCTTCCGCGCCCTCCATATCTACGCTCACGGCGAGTACACCAAGTTGCAGTCACCGTTCGCACAGGTAGAGGTGGTTGAGCTGACTCTCGACGAGAACATCGGTAAGAACCTGAAGAAGGAGATTGCCAAGATGTACGACCTCGGCTTTGAGGGCGATCCCGAAGTCATCATGGACAAGACCACTGAGGTTGACCTTGAGTTCATCAAGCTCATCCCCGGCACCACCGACTCCAACCGCACCGTCGTACAGGATGGTCGTTGCGTAGGCTATCGCAACCACATCAGCCCGTACATCGACTACTCGATTGCCTCCAATGGCGTTGCCACCAAGGACAAGGTTGGCGACACTCCTGTACGCTACATCGGTATCGGTCACTTCGGCTACCTGAACGAGCAGGTGTACGCTGATGGCATTGAGTTCAATATTGACGGAACAAGCTCTGCCAACTTCGACCGCAACGTCATCGCTATGGGCATGAGCCTCGACTACTCTCTCGTTGAGCTGTCAAGCAAGGTCAACGGCAACACCTCCGGCAAGCCCCAGGCCTTCAAGCTCATCAAGCTCGTGGAGCCCGTCAGCTCTAACGTGATTGGCGACTAAACTCTCTCTCGCAATGTAGCAGGTTCATAGTTCCTGTTTAGTCGGGCGGGTGCTCAGATGCACAAGCAAATGTTGTCACCCGCCCGATTTCTTAGAACTACACCAATTACCCATTCAAATGAAGACACTTGCAGAAATATTCTACGATGCTATCATGGCAGACTCGGAACTCACATCAGCCGTTGGCGGACGTGTGGTCTCGACCTGCTTTGAGGTGCCACCAGACAAAAAGGACAATACCGATCTGCCGTATATCATCGTGACCAACGACGGATTCCATCACAACCAGTCAACAAAGGACTGTGTGTGGGAAGGTCCTGAAGACGTGGTGCAGGCATCTGTAGAAATTGGCGCAGCCAGCGACGGCGAGGTTGAAACACTTGTCAGGAAAGTGCGCAAGGCCATCGAGAATCATATTGCAAGCATTTACAATACTTATGGCATTGACGCGATTCCGCAACTACAGCCAGGCTATCCGCAGGCAGGCGAACTATCATGGGACTGGATGAAACCGTGCTACTATCAAACCCTTATTTATCAGTGTATAACCAAAGCAGATATTGACGATGAGCAAGAAGACACCGCAAACGACTGAAACCAAGCAACCGCCATTCGTGGAGGAACTGCTGAAGAACGGCACCGTGGTCATCACGTCGCTGACACGGGAGGAGTTTGATCCCATATTGAGTGAAATCCCTGACGGCGTGCATTACAGCGTCGGAGCCGTCGGTCAGAACCCAGAGACGGGAGTCTTCACGCTCCGCGTCGATATTGTTGAATCTTAAAAGTTAGCATTATGATATTAAAAGGACAGAATTTTAGAATCATGCGGCTTGTCGGCACAAAGTGGCAGTGTATAGGCATGGCCACCAACTGTACCGTGAATCTGACGAACAACACCGAAGATGCCAGCCATAAAGATATTGTCGGCATGGCGGCACTCCCCACTACGACAAGCCAGTCATGGAGTGTGCAGGTTGATTCGCTGAACGTAGCCGACACGGGAGCCATGCTGACCGCCATGAAGTCGCTGACACCGTTCACGCTGCTGTGGGACGAGACCAGCACCACCGACAACCAGACGGGCGAGGGTGCCGACTACTGCCGCAAGGGTACGGCCTATCTGAACGATGCCACCTTCCAGTTTGACGACCGCACCAACTCCACGAAGTCGCTCCAGTTCACTGGAAGCGGCGCATTGGAGACAGTATCTACACCGACCTACGAGGCTGTAGCCGTAGGCTCTTTCACCAAGGGTCAGTTTGTTCGTCTGTTCCTGAGCAGCGACAACACAACAGCACCTGCCAAGGTGATTGCTGCCGCAAAGACGCTCTCGCTGCATGTGTCAATGAGCTTGGAATCCGCGTCAACGAAGGATACGCCAGGAAATTTCGACATCCAAGAACCCACCGCTCTCAACTACGACATTACGACCTCTGCATTGGTGCGTGGTGGCGACACCATCACATCGGCTGTGCTGGGTCAGGACTTGGCATCCATCGAGGAAATCTACGAGGACGGTACGCCAGTCAAGTGGCAGATTGCCAACGTGAGCGGCGACAACCAGCGCACGAAGGGCAGCGTCATCGTCAGCGGCTCGTGTCTGTTGACTCAGTTGTCAATTCAGGCACAGAACCGTCAGAACGCCACCTATCAGGCCACCCTGACAGGCTACGGAGCATATACCGTCGGGGCATAAGAAAACTAACGGTCTGCCAGCCACCATGCTACTTCCTGTCATGCGGCTGGCGGGCTTTTTTATTCACAAATCATTTTAAGGAACTATGACAAAAAAAACTATCACTATTTGCGGCAAAGAGGTAGAGATATTCTACTGCGCAGCCACGGAAAACGGATTCGAAAGAATGTCAGGCAAGGAAATCAGCGTGTTCATTCCTACATTCAAGAAAGACGAAAACGACAACCTTGTCGTTGACAAGATGCCGACGGCTACCAAAGAAGATTACATGACGCTTGCCATTGCAGGTATCGTCGCCGCTGACACCTACTATGATCGTGAGTCAAAAATAACATCCAAGGAGATTATCTTCGAGGCTACACCAACGGAGTGCAAGGAACTACTGACGACCATAATCGAGCTTCGTAACGAATGGTACAGCGTACCGAAGACCGTCGAAGACACCATCAAAAAGGAATCAGACGGCCAGAAGCCTGAAGAGCCAAAAAACGCCTGACCGCTCACGAACGCTATTCTAAGTTCGTGGGCGAGATAGGAATAAACCGCCTTGAATATCTCTACAATCTTACATTCTGCGACTTGCTATTAATCGAGCGTGGTTATGAACGCAGGTCACGCCATATATGGAGCGCAGAGCGATGGAGCACCTATCACCTGATGGCCGCACTTGTAGGAGGCGACAAACTCGCAGAAAAGGGCGTTCACGGGCCGCAAGATCTTCTCAAATTCCCGTGGGAACGTGAATACTCTCCGCTTTCCGATGAAGAGGTTAAGGAATTGCAAGAAGATATGAAAAATTTCAAAATTTAAGAAGGGTGGCCACTGCCACCCTTTTCCATTCAACAAATAAAAACGTGTCTCTCATGGCAGTGTCTTGTTTAGATTACCAGGTTGTGGCATATTCATCCAGCCATTCATCGTCGGTGGTGATTGAGACCGCGCGGTTTTGCGTGAATAGCGACCCTGAATAGTTGGTGATGCGGTTGCGCTCGAAGGGAACGTCTGACAGCGAGATATTGGCAATCGCAGTATCGTCGGCATCCTTGGCAGTCACGGTGATATCGGTATCAAAGCCGTCCGCCGGACAAAGGCAATAGAAACTCGTGGCGAGATTGGTTGTACCGACGTATGAAGACGGAACGGTGATCACGCGCGGAGTCGCCTGACTGTTGACGGCCTCGCCAGTGGTATAGTCAATGCCATAGTACCACGTTGACGGCGTAATCGTAAGCGTCTTCATGTTTGCAGGTACTTCATCCGTCACGGCTATCCTGAGTCGAGTCACTACGCGCTGGAGCACGACGGACTGGTTCGTACTGGTCTGCGGTTCGATGTTGAGTGTCAGTGATTGCCAGAACGTATCAGACGGCTTCGCCCACGAAATCGTGGTATCGTCAATCGTTGGCGTATCGCCACGGCTTGCCACAAAGTACAGATTGTGCTCACCATAGTCAGCAGTGAGAGTAATCGCGCCAAAGCCATCATCTTCTGATGTCTGATGGATCGTCGCTTTCAGTTTGCCGTCCATGTAGTCGAATAGCCACAGGTCTGTCATCTGTGATTCCGCCAAAGTCGCTCGCGTCATGGGCTCCATCGAGATACTTGTGAAGGTGAATCGGATCGTCACTTGCTGCATCGTGTCTTTCGGTTCATCGACTTTTACGGTCAGTTCCTCACCAGTTGAACAACTCACGGTAGGCAGTATCAAGGCCACTGCCACGGCCATCATTGATTTTTTCATAGCGTTTTGTTTTTAAGTTAGACATTTTCAGATATTACACATTCTCCCCAGAAGTAGAAACATTCACTTGCGCGGTCATAGTTTCGATTGATCTTCCCTTTACAGGGGTATGACTCCCTATGACCGATGAAGTCAAGAATCTCCATGACACGTTCCGCCGGCGCATAGCCGACGAAGGTGCCATCATGGATCACCACACGGATGGCCTTAGAAGCATATTCGCTCTTAAGGTCGTGCTCGATGCGGCCCTCAAACTCTCCGACATAGTTAGACAGGCGATAATTCCTGCCCATGCGCTCGATCTTAAAGATTTTTACTTTGTGGCCGTCTGTTGGCCACGGACTGTTTACATTTCCCATAGTTTTTTGTTTTTTATAGTGTTAAATATAAGGAGTGGGCGGCACACGTCACCGCCCCTTATCCTTGTTTTTCAGTTTCTGAGCGATCATATCAAAATCCTCATGTACAGACTGCGCCAGCACTTTGGCATAGCGTTGCGTCTGCCTGATGTTGGTGTGACCAAGCATTCGACTGACATTCTCTATCTTGGCCCCGTTTCTCAGCATGTAAGTGGCGAATGTGTGACGAGCCAGATGGGAGTGCAATCGTGTCTTAATACCTGCCATAAGTCCAAGTGCCTTTAACTGGTGGTTATAATCTGCGTTATTCATCCGTGGTACTTTCATGTCGTACTTTTCAAGAACGTGAAGTGCAGGCGGAAGAATGCTCGAAACGTAAGGAACACCAGTTTTGATCCTTTCACCGTTATTGATCCATCGCATCCCATCCCATTTATAGTCGTTTATATTGAAAGCCTGAGCGTCTGAGTAAGACAGGCCAGTATATACCTGGAAGATGAAAAGATCGTGTGCCATATCAAGAGGTGAGCCAAGTGGCAGTGCAAGATACTCGAACTTTTTCAACTCATCCTCCGTCAGATATTCTATGTTCTCTTTGTCACCATGCTTGAATTGTCCTTTCAGCCGCTCGTATGGATTCCTATCAATCTTACCGTATCTGTCAGCACGATACAACAGAGCCTTTAGGCATTTGTGGTATTTATATACACCTGCAGGACTGATAGGCGTGCCAGTGACCGTCTTTCGCTGATGAAGCCACGCATCGAATCGGCTGATATTCTCAACGGTCACGTCCTGCCATCGCTTCATTTCACCGAACTCAACCAATCTTGCCAACAGGCTGCGGTAATGCTTGGCCGTACCTTCAGAAAGGTTAAGCATCAGTATTTGGTTTTCGCACCAATCGAGAAACGCTGGTTCGTCGCTTTGAGCCTCGATAGTATTATAGACTTTACTCCTAATGGCGTTAATATCTACCTTTGATTCATTCTTTTCATACTCACTCACGCACGCGAGAACTTTATTATATATAATAGCCAGGCGTTCGTTCATTCCATCTGCACCCATGCAGCCTACAATTCTTCCAGCCATAAATTCCGATTTATGGACTTTTATGCCTGTTCCAATATAGTATGATTTACGGTCAGCAGTAATTCTTACCTCCAGTTGGCCCTTGCCACCTTTCGTTGCACGGCCTCTATGATCCCATATAATTGATGTTGTCAGTTTCATATCATATCAGTTTTTGTTTCCCCACCTCTGAATGTATGGGGAAGCATGTGGGGAAACAACCCCGTTATATAATGTAGTATAATGTTGCATATTGTAATTTTTACATATTAAAAGATTTGTCGTCAACCCTTCTGTTTATGGGGGATGCCGTGATTTTAGGCATAATTTCAATTTCCACCCAAGTGATCCGTTTGGGGTCACCGCTATGTGGTGTTGATAAATTATGCCAAAGTCCCATAAATAAACGATATATAGATAGGTCAACCGTGCCTTCATGGTATTAAGGTGGGGAAACAAATGCAAATTCCCCCATCGAAAGCAGGTTAATCTATATAATATATATTGTATCATAATCGTGGGCGTTCGTCAGATTCTGCAACACCGATTTCAAATGGATATGACCTGAGCGGATCCGCTGGATGAGTGAGCAATGCAAGACGTTGTAGGTCAGCGATCCGCGCTCTGAGTTCTGTAATCAACACATCTTTTTCTTCCAGGCGATGATTGAGCTGGTCGATAATCTCTTGTTTGGCTGCGATTGTTTCATCTTTTGCAGCCAAGGCAGCATTAATGAGGCTACCTTGGTCGATTGAAGAAGATTGCTTTTTTAATTCTTCATTATGCACATCTTCTTCGATTGTTAATAGGTCGCCTTCTCCATTTAAGAGATAGTCAAGATTAAACGTACCTGGGTATGCGTCGCATATATTTTTAAATAATTTATCGGTTAGATATTCTTCTTTCCCATTAAGAGCTGCCGATATTACGGAGCGAGAATACTTCAACGCAAAAGCAAAATCCGTTTGTGTATGAATACCATAATAATTTCTTAGGTGCTCATACACTTCATTCAGCCTTTTTTGTCTCTCAATCATACAAATCTAACAATATAGTTATTAAAAAACCTTAATAAAACACACTTTTGTTAGCCAAATGTTTGGAGTCTAACAATTTTGTTATATATTTGCACCCAAAAAGTAAGTAATACATAATCGGGCACAAGAATAGCCGTCAGACGTGAAACACGTCTTTGCAAAGGTGATAGAGTGCAAATATACGGCTTTCTTCCCGATTTTAGTACAAAAGTGTTAGATATTTAAGTAAGTTTAAGAAAATGGCACAAGAAAAAGTAACAAGACAGGAGCTTAGAGACATGCACATCGGCCAGACGCGCATCATCACTCTAATTGAGAAAAAGAAGATAGAGTCAGCACGTCAGACTGTCATGCAAGTGAGCCGTGAAGAGGACTTGGAATTTACATTCAAGCCTGACTATTCGGCATCTGCTGTGAGTATTACGAGAGTTAAGTAACGACGGAATCATGGATAAATTATTGAGAGCCGAGATTGTGGCGGAGGTGCGAAGGGCTATGGTTGAACTCAACGAGCGTTGGGTGACGGCTGACGTACTGTGTGAACATGTCGGAACACTCACAAAGCGATTTCTTCAGGATCACGGAGACATGTTCAATCGGACGCGAGTGGAGTGGACCGACAAGGAAGGTACCAGGCATCCGCAGGCATGGCTCTATCCGCTGAACGAGATTAAGATGTGGATAGCCACTGGCAAGATCAAGGAACTCCGAGAAATATCATCATAACGATATGTAGAAAGGTTAAACAATTATGTTTTCAAAGAGCTTTCAGGCCGAGCGAGGCCAAACTGCACACTAAGTTATAAAACAACGAAAAAGATTTTAGTTATCTACTCCAGCCATCCGTGAGGCTCGCTGGTTTTACTAAAGACCGATGATCAGGATAAACACATTTGGAAGGTTGGCAGAGTGGCAAATGCGACAGACTGTAAATCTGTTCTCTTAGGAGTTCGTGCGGTTCGAGTCCCACACCTTCCACAAAATGAAAGGAGAGCGATATTTGACATTGTTTCATTCCAACATAGATTGGAGCTGCTGACGACAAAGTAGGCAGCGATGATGTTGAGCAGAACCCGAGCACACCGAGTAGGCAAACACTGAAAGGTAGTGGCACCCACAAAAGCCGTGAGGTAGAGGAAGGGAAGGCTGCAAAAGGAGGTAGGACTACCAGACGCGCAAAACTGCCGTGAGGTCTCGAATTAGCAAACAGATGGCTGACGATGTAAGGCAGAAAGCATAGAACGAGATGGCAAGCTCCTCCAGGACATGTGAGACTTTAATGAGCCAAGGCACGATCCGAAGCCGTGCGGAAGAATACAGACGGGAGTCACACACATTGCCGTGTATATTCAAATGGTAGATGGGTCTCGAATCTATAGAGTGCCTTCGACCAATAGTGGCGAAACTATAGAGTGAGCGGGGATGTCGGTTCAAGTCCGGCCACGGCAACAATAACATTATTAACTAAAAACAAAATCATTATGAAACAGATGAAGAATTGGCTGCGCAAGCAGAGAGAGGATTTACAGGAGTTTGCCGAGTTAATTGGGCTGAAAAACTCAGTGCAACAGATGGCCGTCGGTGCCGCTCTTTGTGTATTATTACTCGCCGCCTGTGGCGTTGGCGAATGGTTGAATAAATTATAAAGTCAATAATATGGAATTACAAGGCAGAATTGTTCGCGTGCTTGGTGAGACATCAGGCACCAACCAACAGGGAAATCCCTGGCGCAAGTTTGAGTATCTTTTCGGTTACTACGAGAATCCGTCAGACATCTATGAGCGTCACGTCATGCTATCGTTCATGAACGACCGCGTGGATCAGTACCGCAACTTTAAGGAGAACGACCGTGTGAAGGTGAGAATCGCGCTGACGGCCTACGAGCGACCACAGGGGTCCGGGAAGTTCTATAATGACATTCGCACTGGCGACATGTCGTTGATCACCACAACTCAACAGCCAGCACCACAACCACAGGCAGACGGTGGCACTGGTGCTGCTCCTACGCCACCATTAGGAGGTCAGCAGTCGTCAGGCATTTCTGGCGACGGAGCATCCGGATTGGACAACCAACCACCAGTTAATCAGGAAGGAGGAAATGCCGATGACCTGCCATTCTGATCACTACTTCCCTGAGTCTAAGCCTACTGGATGGGCTCAGCGGAATTACCCTAACATGAATAATAATCTCCAGAATAGGGTATGGCGAAAACAAACCCGTTGAAAGATGAAACATAAGAAGTTGAAGTATGTTGAGGTCAAGACGCATCCCAACGGCTATTCGTTGACGACGGGCGACAAGGAATACATGTACCTGGACCTTCGCCAACTAATTGAGGGTATTTTTGTGCACGTCGGACTTGGTGAAGGGGAATACATGACTCGTGAAAAGGTCGCTGACCTGTTGGCCGTGTGCGAGGAATGGATAGAGAAGCGTGATCAGGTGTTCGACCATGCAAAGGCGAGTGCTGAGATCAAGCGGCTCAATCGGTTGCTGAAGCAAAAGCAGAACACCATCGAAACACTTCAGCTGACATTGGAGACTATGCAAGACAAGTTGGACTCCGTACCAAGATCACAGGCCAGACGGAAAGACGCTCCAGCGAGTAAGAACAAAAACTTCACACGAGCGGATGCTGGATTACCACCAGTTCCCAAAAAAAGAGGATATGAGGAAGTACAATCTGACCACTGACAGTGTAAAAGAGTATATAGACCATCTGTTGCAACGCCATAGCCTCACGCTGAAATGGTTGCTCATATTCAACAGATGGAATCTCCAGGTGGTAGATGCAGATGGCCGCGAACTATGGCGTCGGCGTGGCATGAACCTGAAAGCCTACCGCGACGAACTGATTGAATTTTTAGAGAACTATGAACGAAGAGAGTAACAATATACCACAACAACCGTCGTTTGAACAGTTGGCGATGGACGAACTAAGGCCGTACCTATTGGATGCGAGCAAGGACTATGCAGAGCCGTTCTATATGCTCGAATATAACGGTGTACCGTTCTCACCCATCGGAGGTATTCAGGCGTTGTCAGGGCAAAAGAAAAACGGTAAGACGTTCGTTATCGCGCAACTGATTGCCGTCTGCCTTGATCCTGAGTCGCCAAGAGTGCATGACAACCTGCCTGGACTGACGGTGCCGCAGCGCACACTTGAACATCTTGGCCACCTTCCACACGTTCTATGGATCGACACTGAGATGGAGGAATTGAACTCTGCCAAGGTGCTGCGGCGCGTGCATTGGCTGGTAGGTCAGGATATGAAGACACCACACGAGCGATTTCATGTCCTATGGATGCGAACCGTCGAAGGAACAGACCAAGAGCCGGCATATAAGAAGCGTTGGCGACTGATCAAGCTCGCCATTGAGATATTGCACCCAGACATCGTGTTCATCGACGGTGTGCGTGACATCATCGGCGACTTCAACGACAATGCGGCCAGTTCGCAGTTGGTGCAAGAGTTGATGGCAGTTGCTGAGAAACATCATATTTGCATCTGGAATGTTTTGCACATGAATCCACGACCAGGCAATGATGACGAGTCGAAGATGCGCGGCCACCTCGGTACAGAGCTTGGTAATAAGGTCACCGATACCCTGGTGAGCATCAAGTCGAAGACAGCCAGCGGCGTGACATTTACCGTGAAACAGTTGGACGCTCGCGGTAAGGATATGGAAGACTGGAAATTTGAAGTAACCGATCAGGCTGGCGCATTAGGAATACCACGAATCATCGCTGGAGGTGGAACACCTGCTAAGAAAGAAGCCGTGGAACCAGACAGCCGCGAGGATATTCTGAAATGGATCAATGAAGGTATGAGCAGACACGAATGGCCAATGAGTCGTTCGAGTATCAAGCAACTCATCTTCGAGGAGATTGGAGGCGTGAAGCGTAGCGACCAGCAACAGGCCGACTTGATAGCCGCCATCAACTACGGATTCCTTGAAGAATCGACTATCAAGCAGAAGGGTTACTATATGCTACAGCCGCCCGAAGATTTACCTTTCTAAAAATGTTATCCCACATTTCCTCTATCCCTAAAGGGATAGGTAATGTTATCCCAATGGCGTGAGGGCATGAGTCCATGCCCGCCAAAGGAACGGTCGGGCGTAGGACACAGGCCACGTACACGCGCCACGCGCGAGCGCACGTTTGGCTTTCCAATATATCGTTTTAGTCCCTTTATACTATATCGCTTGGCACCCTTTATAGTAAAAAGGTCATCACCCTTTATAGTAAGCGACTTTTTATGAAGATTCAGAAGCACACCATCGACAAGATTCTGGAGACAGCGAAGATTGAAGAGGTCGTCGGCGACTTCGTTGACTTGAAGAAAAAGGGCGTGAGGTACTTGGGACTTTGCCCATTTCACGACGACCATCACATCGGATCATTCAGCGTGTACCCGAAAGACAACATCTTCAAGTGTTTCGTCTGTGGAGCCGGAGGAGACTGCGTGGCATTCTTAAAGAAACACGAAGGTCTGTCATTCCCAGACGCGATACGCTGGTTAGGTAAGAAATACTCAATCGAAACAGATATGAATGACTTTAACTACACACCACCGCCACCAAGACCGGCACCGCCACCATTGGAACTGCTCGAACTGCCGAAGCACCTTATGGCAGGCACACTGACAGAAGAATCGCTCAGTGAGGACAACCTTGTGGAATACATCAGAACAGGCATCCGATGGGACACCATTCAGCGCAAGCGAGTGGAAGAGATGATAGGGCTGTACGACGTGGGCCACGGCAAGCACGGTCACACCATCTTCTGGCAGATCGACGAACGGGGACGGTTGCGCACGGGCAAGATGATGAAGTACCGCGAGGACGGCCACCGCGACAAGGAGGCCAAGTGGAACTTCGACTGGATTCACGCCACGCTCAGCCGACACTGGGACGCTGAGAGGCAGGAAATGACAGACGAACCACCCTACCCATTCCCACAACTTTATGACCCAAGCAAGCAGGAGGCGCGTATCACCTTCTTTGGATTGCACCTTCTGAACAGATGGAAGTCGAAAGGAATTGAGCAGACGGTTTGCATCGTGGAGAGCGAGAAGACAGCCCTGCTGATGGCTATCGCCTACGGCAACAATGCCAGTCAGGTGTGGATGGCTTGTGGTGGTCTCGAGATGATCAGCCGCGAGCGGTTGCAACCGATCATCGACGCGAAACGCAGAATCATTCTTTACCCTGACCGCGACGGAATCGACAAGTGGCGCATCAAGGCTGAGCAGATGCACTACGACAGGATGACCATCAACGCGAAGCCCGTCACAGAGTGGTGGAAGCCACAGGACGGCGACAAGGCCGACATCGCAGATGTGGTCATCCGCATGATCAATGAGTCGCATGAGCTGAAGACCATCGACGAGGTGAAGGCTGCAATGCCGGAGGCAAACGAATTAATTGACAAACTAAACCTAACAATAGACGACAATGATAGGAGAACAGAACAGCCAAGATAATACTGGCATTAAGAACGTATCGACCAAAGTGCCCGTGTGGGTGGCCGAGCTGCTAAACATCATTTGCGCTGCGCGAGGAACGGACATCTACGGCCTGATGCAACTCGTTTTGGAGTTCATCATCGAAACGGCCAAGGTGAACGGCCCCGTACCGCCACAGATGCAAGCCCTGTTGCACATGCTGAAGATGGACGCGGACTGGAACAAAGCCTTCTCATTCAGCAACCCGACGGCGACGATGGACGTGGCGCAAGTGATCCTCGTACTCCAGCAGCACGACGGCAAGACACCACGGCAAGGCTTCGGGCTGGCGATGATTGACAAGCCTTGGTTGCCGGGCGAAACGCCACAGATGACGCTCTGCGTGGATGACATCTTAGAGCGCGTGGCAGAGGTCAGCATGAAAGGGCTATACAAGGAACTTCGACAGGTTGGATTGGCTTACAAGACGGAGAGCCTGCGCGAGACACTGACCATGATGTGCGATGCGCAACTAATCGACCATCTCAACCAGATGGATGCAGAAGAGCTGCCGGGCTTGGGTCAGCACCACGACTACGGCAAGGCCATCGAGTACGGCAAGAAGTTCAAGCGCAAGCCACACCGCACACCCGACTCACTGGCCAACAGTCAGCAGCGCATAGTCTTCGATGACTTTGACCGCGAGGTCGCCGACTACGAGGCTAAGGATTGGGAAGGTGAGCACGTCGGCCAACACGTATCGCCTGAAGAGATTGAACGCGCCATCGGTGGCAAACCATTCGGAATAGAAACATGAGTGTAACACTAAAACAAGACAAGAAAGGCCGTGACATCTGGCTGGTGACGGTGACGGACTTCGAAGGCTTTCACCGCCAACTGCCCATAACCTACGACGACATGCGCGAGCTTGTCAGGCTTTGGATTGAGGAAACGATATGAGTTACACAAGACAACGCGGAGAGAACCGCAACCCGAAACATATATACTATGTGAGTCTGCTGAACACGCAGGACTGGCAGGGAGTGAACGGACTGCGAGCACGGACACTGAGAAAGCACCCGCTTTGTCAGATGTGCGAAAAGGACGGCATCATCAGAAGTTCTGTTGACGTGCATCACTTGAAGCCCGTCGAGGGTGTGGGACGATACTATCAACCGGGCGAGGAACTGCCGGAAGACGTGAAGGCGGCAATGCGTGAGCGGTGCTTCGACGAGAAGAACGTGATCGCGCTGTGTGTTCCGTGTCACATCGAGATTCACCGACAGATGAACAGCCACGAGGGTCAGATGGTGAAGACGATGCCGAAGGTGGAGAACGACCAGACGCGGAGCCTTCAGGATTGGGTGAGCGAGGTGAGCGGTGGCAAGTGCGAGGCGCGGCCAAAGGTGAAGAAGGGCATCCGACGGACAAAGTACGGTTGGGTGACTGACGAGGAGTTCAAGAAGCGGCAAACCGAGGAACTTGAAAAGTGGAAGGAAAATATAAAAAGATTAAGTAAATAAAAACTATGGAACCAGGAATTATTACACCCGAAGATTACATCGAAAAGCATTCATATCAAGAGTGCGGTCATGGTCGCATCGTGGCTTATTGCGACGCGATGAAAGCAATCAAAATGCTGCGTGAGGAATTGCAAGGCCCAGAGAATGCTGAAATAGCAGAACTCGAACACGAAATCAGCGTACTTGAACATGAACAAAACACTTGGTCATACCATCTTTACACATTCTATGGTAGAGATAAAAGACTCGAAGAGTGCAAAAAGAAACTTGAAGAGCTGAAACGCGAACAATCCAATGGACTTACAAACACTCAGGTCACGCCAAGCGTGGACGCTCAAACAGAAGATTGACCACTCGCTCGGAGTCATCGAGGCGTTTGCCTCATGGTTCGAAGGCAAGGTGTATGTCAGCTTCAGCGGCGGCAAAGACTCATGCGTGATGCTGTCGCTCGTGGAGTTGGTGCTGCCGAAAGTGCAATGCGTATTCATTCAGACGGGCTGCGAGTCGCCAAGTGTCTGCCGCTTTGTGAGACAGATGCAAGCCGACCACAACATCGAGATCATTCGACCCGTGAAGACGTTGCGCCAGGTGTTTGCAGAGTGCGGCTTTCCATTGGTCAGCAAGAAGGTGAGCCACGACATCGAGTGTGTGCGTCGCAACCCTTACTGCCAGTCAAGCAGACAGAAGCTCATCCGCTCGAATCCGCATTGCATACCTGAGCGATGGATGTACTTGCTCAATGAACCATACGACGTGAGCGCACGCTGTTGCTTCTGGCTGAAACACCAACCGGCGCAAGCCTACGACAAGCGCACAGGTCGGCACCCATACATCGGACTGCTTGCAAGCGAAAGCTATCAGCGCACGATGGGTTACATTCAGCAAGGAGGTTGCAACGTGTTCGAGGTGTCAGGCAAGAACCATCCGCGAAGTATGCCGCTCGCCATCTGGAACGATGAAGACGTTTGGGCATACATCCGTGACCGACGGCTCACGCTGCCTGACATCTATGAGCAGGGAGCGACGCGGACGGGTTGCATGGGTTGTGGGTTCGGTGCCCACCTCTCGACGGCAGGCATCGACACCATGCGAAGGCTATGGCCCAAGTGGTATGACCTGATTATGAGCTATGAGAACCACGGCGTGACCTACGGCGAGGCATTGCGGAAAGTCATCGACAAAGCGATGCCACCAAACGCCACCACATAGGCCACGACGCGAGGCACATCGGAGGCAAATGGACTGATAACAAACTTTTGAAAGCCCGTTAGAACCAACGAAAACGGCCTTAAACGCCCGAAATCGGCTCACTCGCTGACCTCCGGGCGGGTCTTTTTTATTCGAAGCCTTTTATTCCGAAATCCTCTATCCCTATACATATCCATTAACACAGGAATTTTCCAAAATGTTAGGGTAAAAAGCCCGATAAATAATGGTATCGGGATAGGCGACCGCAAGGATATAACGGGAATTGCGAGTTATACCCTGATTGACGAATAATAAGATTTTTATTTTCTGAACAATGGCAAATACAGTAAAAATCAGACTTCACACGCCACAGCCGCCTGAGTCTTGCGAGCGGTGTCCGTTGATAGGCATCATTCCCAAGGAGCAGCGCGTGGCTGGGTTGCGCCAGTCGTATTGCTGCCTCGGTGTATGGCCGTATGAGCCATTGACATCGAAGGGCATCGGCGTGGACGTGGAGGACAAACGCA
>Ga0265298_10000720_pt1 | contig 48216 bp, 44 predicted proteins | sample AusTroGonzalo_MG_3_FD_193486 | JGI IMG/M metagenome (GOLD analysis project Ga0265298, IMG submission 193486) | Bovine rumen microbial communities from tropical cattle in Woodstock, Queensland, Australia - Gonzalo_01 | ecosystem: Host-associated > Mammals > Digestive system > Stomach > Rumen ...
GGAGGGTCTTGCCCGCCAGTTGCTGCGTCTGGGCGTTGAACGCCTTGCAGAAATCCATGATGTTCAAGCCTTTGGAACCGAGGGCCGGTCCTACCGGAGGTGCAGGATTGGCAGCTCCGCCTTTGATTTGGAGCTTGATGAATCCGGTAACTTCTTTTGCCATAATAGGATTTTATTCTTTTGTTACTTGGTTGAAGCTGAGTTCCAGTTGTGTCTTCCGACCGAAGATCACGACAATCACCTTGATCTTGCTTCTGTCTTCCAGAATCTCATCGACAGTGCCGCTGAAGCCGTTGAAGGGCCCGTCGGTAATCTTGACGGACTCGCCCACGCGGTAATCCACCACGGTGTGCGCGGCGTTTTCGGCATTTTCGTCCTGGGTTCCGAGGATACGGGCGGCTTCTTCATCGGTCATCGGGGCGGGAACCCTCTCCACGAGGTTTCCTGCACCGGTCCTCTTTTCCGTCAGGAAGCCCGACATGCCGGGAACGTTGTTCCGGATGATGTTCTCAAGCAGGGGAGAGAGCTCCGCCTGGATGAGCACATAGCCCGAAATGAGGATACGGTCGACGACCGTCCTCTTGTTTCCCTTGGTGACGATTTCTTTCCTTACCGGAACGAGTACCTGTCCGACCTGATCGGTGAGACCGCTTCTCTCGATTTCTTTTTTAAGATATTCTGCTGCTTTCTTCTCTTTTCCACCCGCCGTGCGCAGAACATACCATTTCATTTCGCCCATTGGAGTCTGTCGATAAAGTTACAGTGTGTAGATCGCAGTCATCAGGTGCTGGAAGGCGAAATCCACGACGAAGAGTGCCGCAGCGAGCACGATCGTAGCCACCAGAACCTGGACCGCACTTTCCTGCAGTTTCGCCCAGGTAGGCCACGTGGTCTTCTGCGAAAGCTCCACGAAGGACTCCTTCAAATAATTGACAAACTTTCTCATCTTCACTTTTAATGGATGCCGCGTTTTGGAAGCGGGGGTGCGGCATCTGTTAAACTTTATCAAGTCGTAACCCTTGATATTGGCAGGGGAAGCAGGATTCGAACCCACATCGACGGTTTTGGAGACCGCTGAACTACCCTTGTTCTATTCCCCTGAATGCGGGCCCCCGGAGTCCGGGCGCCCGCAGCAGAAAGTAATTTCTCTTAGTCGAGAATCTTGATCACCTGGCCGGCGCCGACGGTACGGCCACCTTCGCGGATAGCGAAGCGCAGACCTTCGTTCAGAGCCACGGGAGTGATGAGGTTCACATCGATCTCCACGTTGTCGCCGGGCATAACCATTTCAACTCCTTCGGGCAGTTTGATCTCACCGGTAACGTCGAGCGTACGGATGAAGAACTGAGGACGGTAGTTGTTGTGGAAAGGCGTGTGACGGCCACCCTCTTCCTTCTTCAGAACGTAAATCTGTCCGAGGAAGTGCTTGTGAGGAGTGATGGAGCCGGGCTTGGCGATAACCTCACCGCGCTTGACTTCCTTCTTGTCGATACCACGGAGGAGCAGACCTACATTGTCTCCAGCCTCGCCCTGGTCGAGCAGCTTGCGGAACATCTCGACACCGGTAACGACGGTGCTCTTCGGCTTGTCGTTGAAACCGACGATTTCAGCGGGATCGTTCACGTGGATGGTACCGGTCTCGATACGTCCGGTAACCACGGTGCCACGGCCGGTGATGGTGAAGACGTCCTCGATAGGCATCAGGAACGGCTTCTCGTTCTCACGGACAGGGATGGGGATGTACTCGTCGACGGCTGCCATGAGCTCGAGGACTTTCTCTTCCCACTGAGGCTCCCCGTTCAGGGCGCCAAGGGCGGAACCGCGGATAACGGGAGCGTTGTCACCGTCGAAGTCGTACTTGCTGAGGAGTTCGCGAACCTCCATCTCAACGAGGTCGAGCATTTCCTCATCGTCCACGAGGTCAACCTTGTTCAGGAAGACGACGATCTTCGGAACGTTCACCTGCTTGGCGAGCAGAACGTGCTCGTTGGTCTGAGGCATGGGGCCGTCGGTGGCGGCGACCACGAGGATCGCACCGTCCATCTGGGCAGCACCCGTAACCATGTTCTTCACATAGTCAGCGTGACCCGGGCAGTCCACGTGCGCATAGTGGCGGTTCTCGGTCTGGTACTCTACGTGAGCGGTGTTGATGGTGATACCGCGCTCCTTCTCTTCGGGAGCGTTGTCGATCTGGTCGAAAGACTTGATTTCGCTCAGACCTTTCTTAGCCAGCACCTGGGTGATGGCGGCGGTAAGAGTGGTCTTACCGTGGTCAACGTGGCCAATCGTGCCAATGTTGACATGGGGTTTGTCCCTTTTGAATACTTCTTTTGCCATAATATTATGTATAAAGTTGTTATCAACAAAAAAGAGCCGATGATGGGATTTGAACTCATGACCTCATCCTTACCAAGGATGCGCTCTACCCCTGAGCTACATCGGCTTTTTTATTGGAGCGGGGTAGGAGAATCGAACTCCCATTTCCAGCTTGGAAGGCTGGCATAATAGCCATTATACGAACCCCGCATAAGCGCGGAAGTCGCGATTCTCTTCCGCTTCGTGGGTGAGGATGGATTCGAACCACCGTAGGCATCGCCAGCAGATTTACAGTCTGCCCCATTTGACCGCTCTGGTACTCACCCGGATATCGCTGTTGCTGAGCCGATAGAGGGAGTCGAACCCACGACCTCGAGATTACAAATCACGCGCTCTGGCCGGCTGAGCTATATCGGCAAAACTTTCGTATGTCAAAGACCCTTTCCGCAAAGGGACTGCAAAGATAGGGATATTTTTCAAATTCCAAAACATATTTGGTAAAAAATTACTATCTTCGGCAGCTCAAAGTGAATTGCAGAACCATGTCAGACATGCGTAAACCCCTTCTCAGTGATTCTCCGGCCATGCGCTGGACGGCACTGTCCCTCCTGGCGCTGGCGAACCTGGCCGCCTACATCTTCATGGACATCCTTTCTCCCCTGCAGGAACTGCTGCAGACGCATCGGGGCTGGGATCCTGTGGCCTATGGCCACTATGCAGGTTCCGAAACCTTCCTCAACGTCTTCGTCTTCTTCCTGATCTTCGCGGGCATCATCCTCGACAAGATGGGCGTGCGCTTCACGGCGATCCTCTCGGGTGCCGTGATGGTGGCGGGAGCCCTGATCAAATACTTCGCGGTCAGCGAAGGCTTTGCCGGCAGTGCCGCGCAGGCCTGGTTCGACGCGAACCTCAACCTCCCCGAAGCCTGGTGGAACGTTACACCTTTTTATAAAGGTATGCCCGGCTCGGCGAAACTGGCCTCCATCGGCTTCATGATTTTCGGCTGCGGCTGCGAGATGGCGGGCATCACGGTGTCCCGCGGTATCGTCAAGTGGTTCCAGGGGAAGGAAATGGCCCTCGCGATGGGCGTCGAGATGGCCGTCGCGCGCATCGGCGTCGCGGTCGTGATGCTCGGTTCGCCGGTCATTGCGGCGATCGTTCCCGTCAGCGTGTCCCGCCCGGTGGCCCTGGGCGTCGTGTTCCTCTGCATCGGCCTGATACTCTTCATCGTCTATGGCTTCCTGGACAAGCGGCTCGACGCGCAGGGTGTGGAAGAGGAAAAGGACGACCCGTTCAAGGTCAGCGACATCGGCAAGATCCTTTCGCTCAAGATGTTCTGGATCGTGGCGCTGCTTTGCGTGCTCTACTACAGCGCGATCTTCCCCTTCCAGAAATATGCGATCAACATGCTCCAGTGCAACCTGGGCTATACCGCGGAGCAGGCCGGACGCGTGTTCTTCGTGTTCCCGCTCGGCGCTGCGGCCATCACGCCCTTCCTGGGCAACTTCCTCGACCGCAAGGGCAAGGGGGCGACGATGCTGATCCTCGGCGCGCTGCTGATGATCCTCTGCCACCTGACCTTCGCGCTGGTCGTTCCGGCGACGCAGTCCGTGCTCGTGACCTTCCTCGCCATCATCCTGCTGGGCATTTCCTTCTCGCTGGTACCGGCGGCGCTCTGGCCCAGCGTCCCGAAGCTCATCGACGCCAAGCTGCTCGGCTCGGCCTATGCGCTGATCTTCTGGATCCAGAACATCGGCCTCTATGCCTTCCCGATGATTATCGGCAGCGTGCTCAGCGCGTCGAACCCCGGCGTGACCGATCCGCTCAAATACGACTATACGGTGCCGATGCTGGTGTTCGCATCGCTCGGCATCATCGCCCTCATCCTCGGCTTCGTCCTGAAGATAGAAGACCGTCGGAAGGGCTTCGGTCTTGAGATGCCGAATATCAAGTAAGAATGTACAAGTACCTCGACAAGATCAATTCGCCGGAAGATTTCCGGTCCTTCACCCTCAGCGAACTCCGCGCCCTGTGTGCGGAGGTCCGCGACTATATGGTGAAGTGCTGCGCCGAGAATCCGGGCCACCTGGCCTCCAGCCTCGGTGCGGTGGAACTCATTGTCGGGTACCATTATGTCTTCAATACGCCGGAGGACCAACTGGTCTTTGACGTGGGGCATCAGGCCTACGCGCACAAGATCCTGACCGGCCGCCGCGAGGCTTTCGCCAAACTGCGTGCTGAGGATGGTCCCAGCGGCTTCCCGCAACGCTCCGAAAGCCCTTATGACGCCTTCGGTGCGGGGCACTCCTCGACCTCGGTCTCGGCGGCGCTCGGGCTGGCGGAGGCGGCACGTCTCCAGGGACAGGGGCACAAGGTGGCGGCCCTGATCGGCGATGGTGCCCTGACCGGCGGCCTGGCCCTGGAAGGACTGAACAACACCGGCGAAAGCAATGCCGATGTCCTGATTCTCCTGAACGACAACAACCAGAGCATCGATGCGCCCAGCGGCGCCCTGCACCGCTATCTGCTGCGGGTTACCACCAGCCGGGGCTACAACCGCATCAAGAACAACATCTGGGAAGCGCTCGGCGAGGGCCGGGTGCGGCGTACCCTGCAGCGGAGCGTCCGCGCCACCAAATCCTGGTTCGTCAAACGCAGCGGCGGTGACTTCTTCGAGTCCCTGGGCCTGCGCTATTTCGGCCCCGTGGACGGGAATGACATCGCCGAGGTCATCCGGGTACTGCGGCAACTCAAGCCGATGAAGGGGCCGCGCCTGTTGCACTGCATTACGGTCAAGGGCAAGGGCTATGCGCCCGCCGAGGCGGATCCGGTGGTCTGGCACGCGCCCGGTAAATTCGATCCTGCCACCGGGGAGCGCAAACTCACCGCTTACCCCGCGGACCGTTATCAGGATGTGTTCGGCGAAGTGCTCTGCCAACTCTGTGACGCGGATCCGCGCGTCGTCGGCATTACGCCGGCGATGGCCAGCGGCTGCGGTATGACGGAACTCGCCAAACGCCATCCGGACCGATTCTACGACGTGGGAATCGAAGAAGAACACGCGGTCACCTTCTCCGCGGGACTCGCCGCGGGCGGATTGCGGCCGTTCTGCAATATTTATTCGGCCTTTTCCCAGCGGGCCTACGACCAGATCATTCACGACGTAGCCTTGCAGGACCTGCCGGTCGTGCTCTGCTTCGACCGCGCCGGCCTGGTGGGGGAGGACGGGGCCACGCACCACGGCGTTTTCGACCTGGCGGCCTACCGCAGCATCCCCAATGCCGTCGTCAGCGCCCCGCGCGACGAACTCCAGCTCAAGGGCCTGATGCACGCGGCCCTGCGCTATCCCGGCGGCCCTTATATAATAAGGTATCCGCGCGGGACGGGAGAAGGGGTGGCCTGGAAAGAGGTCCCCGCGCCTGAAATTCCCGTCGGCAGCGCAGAACTGCTGCTGGAGGGCAGTTCCGTCATGGTCCTCGGCATCGGCCCTGCGGTGAACCGCGCCGTGGAGGCGGCCGCCGGCTTCGACGGAAAGGTGGGCGTCTGCGACCTGCGCTTCCTCAAGCCGCTGGATACGGCGGTGCTGGACGATGTCCTCGCCCGCTACAAGACGATCGTGACGGTCGAGGACGGCTGCCTTGCGGGCGGACTGTACGGTGCCGTCTGCGAATATGCCCAGGCAAAGGGCGCGGATGTACGCATCAAAGGCGTCGGCATTCCCGACCGCTTCATCCCTCACGCCCGCCAGGCCAGCCAGCGTGCCGCCTGCGGCCTCTCCACCGAAAAGTTAATAGATTTGTTACGGATATTGGTCAGTTAAATAATAATTTATAAAGAATTTGCGAGCATATAGGCTGTTGACGGATGTTCTCTGCGACCATTTACCCGGATAGGGTTGCGCAGCAACAGGGAGCAGAGGACATTCGGCATAAAGCCAATGCGAGCAAGATAATTCGTTAACAATGGAATACAGCGAACAGGAACAAATCAGAAGGGAATCCCTTGCGAAACTCCGCGAACTGGGCATCGAGCCCTATCCCGCCGCGGAATATCCCGTCAACGCGGACGCCGCGACCATAGCTGCAGGATACAAGCCCGAAGAAGGCAACTTCTCCGACGTCTGCCTGGCCGGGCGCATCATGAGCCGCCGTATCATGGGCGCGGCCTCCTTCGGAGAGATCCAGGACCAGTCCGGCCGCATCCAGATCTACGTCAAGCGTGACGAAATCTGCCCCGGAGAAGACAAGACGATGTACAACAGCGTCTGGAAAAAACTCCTGGACATCGGCGACATCATCGGCATCAAGGGCTTCGCCTTCATCACCCAGACCGGGCAGCTCTCCATTCACGTGCGGGAACTGACGGTCCTGAGCAAGTCCCTGCGGGTGCTTCCCATCGTCAAGGAACTCGACGGGCAGGTCTTCGACGCCTTCACCGATCCGGAACTGCGCTACCGTCAGCGCTACGTGGACCTGATCGTCAATCCCCAGGTCAAGGACACCTTTTTCAAGCGTGCGAAGATCGTCGCGACGATGCGTCAGTACTTCAACGAAGCCGGCTGCCTGGAGGTGGAGACCCCGATCCTGCAGAGCATTCCCGGCGGCGCCACCGCCCGCCCCTTCATCACGCATCACAATGCCCTGGACATTCCCCTTTACCTGCGGATTGCCAATGAGTTATACCTGAAACGCCTCATCGTCGGAGGCTACAACGGCGTGTACGAATTCGCCAAGGATTTCCGCAACGAGGGAATGGACAAGACCCACAATCCGGAGTTCACCTGTATGGAGATCTACGTCGCGTACAAGGACTACAACTGGATGATGGACTTCGTCGAAAAGATGCTCGCCAAGGTCTCCACGGCGGTCAACGGCACGACAGTCGTCAATATCGGCGGCAACGAGGTCGATTTCGGCGGAACCTACCGTCGTCTGCCCATCCTCGAAGCCATCCGGGAATATGCCGGCGTCGATGTGAAGGGGATGGACGAAGCCGCGCTGCGCGACACCTGCAAGCGCCTGAACGTGGAAGTAGAGCCGTCGATGGGCAAAGGCAAACTGATCGACGCCATTTTCGGCGCCTATTGCGAGGACAAGCTCATCCAGCCGACCTTCATCATCGACTATCCCGTCGAGATGTCCCCGCTGACCAAACGCCATCGCGAAGATCCGACCCTGACCGAGCGCTTCGAACTTTTCGTCTGCGGCAAGGAACTGGCCAATGCCTACAGCGAACTCAATGATCCCATCGACCAGTTGGAGCGTTTCCAGGAGCAGGCCGCCCTCAAGAGCAAGGGCGACGACGAGGCGATGTTCATCGATTACGACTTCGTCCGTGCGCTCGAATACGGTATGCCGCCGACTTCGGGCCTCGGTATGGGCATTGACCGTCTGACGATGTTCATGACCGGCCAGACCGCCATCCAGGACGTCCTCTTCTTCCCGCAGATGCGGCCGGAAAAGCCCGTCCGCAAGGAAGCCGCGCAATGACGCCGGAACGGATCACTTCTTTTCAGAATCCGAAACTGAAGCGCCTTCTTGCGTTGCAGGAGAAGTCCTCCCTGCGGCGCGAGACGGGGCTTTTCGTCGTGGAGGGCCTTCGGGAGGTGGAGCGATGCATCGACTCGGGCTTCATCGTCGATACCCTGTTCATCTGTCCCGAACTCGTCCCCGCCGGAGGCGACGCCAGTCTGAGAGGCATTGCCCCTGAAGGACGTAACACCCGCGGTTCGGTAGCGGGGGGACCGTCCCGTAGGGATGGTGGGGTGAGCCCGGAGGGCGAACTCCTGAAGGGGCAGTGCCGTCAGCCAGGAGTCCCCGGCGGGAAGGTCATCGAACTGAGCCGGGCGGTATATGAGAAAGTGGCGTACCGGGGCGGGACCGAAGGGGTCATCGCAGAGGTGAAAGCCCGGAACCTGGCGCTGGAGGATCTGCAACTGCCGGAGAACCCCCTTGTCGTCGTGATGGAAAGCGTCGAGAAACCCGGCAACCTCGGGGCTGTGCTCCGCAGCGCGGACGCCGCCGGAGCCGATGCGGTCCTGGTCTGCGAGCCCCTGACCGATCTCTACAATCCGAACCTGATCCGCGCCAGCCTGGGTGCCGTCTTCCACTGCCCGGTCTGCTGCTGTACCACGGAGGCGGCCATCGCCTTCCTCAAGGCCCGCGGTATCCGCATCCTGACGGCCCAACTCCAGGATAGCGCGCCCTATTACGGCACGGATATGAAGCAGGGAACGGCCCTGGTGATGGGCAGCGAGGCGCAGGGGCTCGGAACGGCCTGGCGCGCAGCGGCGGACGCCCACGTGCTCATTCCGATGCAGGGTATCGTAGATTCTCTCAATGTTTCCGTGAGCGCCGCGATCCTTTTGTTCGAAGCGGTCCGCCAGCGTGCGGAATAATTTTTTGTTTCGCGGAATTTTGGGTATATTGCAAGCTGAATTTAAAACCATACTGCTATGTCTCTGAACAAAGTAATGCTTATCGGTAACGTTGGAAAGGATCCTGAAGTACGTTACCTCGAGGGAAACAACGCGAACGGACAGCAGGCCAAGGTGGCCCGCTTCCCGCTGGCGACATCCGAACGCTTCCGCGACCGCAGCGGAGAAACGCGCGAAAACACCGAATGGCACAACATTGCCTGCTGGCGCAATAACGCCGATGTGGTCGAGCGCTTCGTCAAGAAGGGCACCCAACTCTATATCGAAGGACGCATCCGTACCCGCCAGTGGACGGACCAGACCGGAAACAAGCGCTATCAGACTGAAATCGAGGCCGATACCATCCAATTACTCGGCCGTCGCGATGAGGCCCCCGGCCAGCAGGGCGGCTATCAGGGTGGCTACCAGGGAGGTTATCAGGGCGCTCCCGCCCCTGCCCCCCGTCCCGCTGCGGCGCCCGCTCCCGCCCCTGCCCCCGCGCAGGAGGCACCCATCGACCTGATGGGGGACAACGGCTCCGACGACCTCCCGTTCTAGTCTCATTTTTTAGGGCTTTGATGCTTGCATCCTGTCGGAATTTTGCTTAATTTTGCAGATTGTGGCAGGAGAATGCAAATGGCTGTCCCGGGAGGCCGTGGACAGCGCGAAGGTAGACCGTCTGGCTACCGAGGTGGGAATCGACAGGGTTCTCGCCGAATTGCTTGTACGCCGTGGCGTTGAGACCTTTGAACAGGCACGCTCCTTCTTCCGCCCCAGCCTGGACGACCTGCACGATCCCTTCCTGATGAAGGATATGGACAAGGCCGTGGAGCGTCTGCACCAGGCCATCACTTCCGGAGAGAAAATCCTGGTCTATGGGGACTACGACGTGGACGGTACCACGGCGGTCTCCCTGGTCCTGGGCTTCATCCGCCGCTTCACCCCCAAGGTGGATTTCTACATTCCCGACCGTTATGACGAGGGCTATGGCGTTTCCTACAAGGGTATCGACTGGGCGGCCGAAGGCGGGTTTAGCCTGATGATCACCCTCGACTGCGGCATCAAGGCCATCGACAAGGTGGAGTATGCGCGCAGCAAGGGTATCGACGTAATCATCTGCGACCATCACCTGCCCGAGGAGTCCATTCCCGCCGCCGTCGCCGTCCTCGACCCCAAGCGGGAGGACTGCCAATATCCTTTCGACGACCTCTGCGGCTGCGGCGTGGGCTTCAAGCTCGTTCAGGGCTACAGTCAGCGCTTCGGCATTCCTTTCGAGGAACTGGTTCCGCTGCTCGACCTGCTGGTCGTGAGTATCAGCGCCGACCTGGTGATGATGGTGGGGGAGAACCGCGTGCTGTCGCATTTCGGCCTCAAGCAACTCAACGAGAGCCCGCGCGAAGGGCTCCGGGCGCTGATTGCGCTCTCGAACCTCGAACAGGGGCACGTCAGCATCGACGATATCGTTTTCAAGATCGGTCCCCGCATCAATGCCGCGGGACGAATGGAAACCGGGCGGCTGGCGGTGGACCTGCTCAATGCCGCCGACGAACGTACGGCGATGGCGGTGGGCCGGCAGATCAACGAGAACAACAACGAACGCAAGAATATCGACCGGGAAATCACCCAGGAGGCGCTGGAGATGGTGGAAAACGGCAGTTGCCTGGCTTCGGAGAACGTGACCATCGTCTATAATCCCAAGTGGAACAAGGGGGTCGTGGGTATCGTGGCCTCGCGCCTGGTGGAAGCCTACTACAAGCCGGCCGTCGTGCTGACCAAGTCCAACGGCTTCGTGACCGGCTCGGCCCGCAGCGTCCAGGGCTTCGACCTGTACCAGTCCATCGACAGTTGCGCGGACCTGCTGGAAAACTTCGGCGGGCACGTCTATGCGGCGGGTCTGACGATGAAGGAGGAAAACCTCTCCGAGTTCTGCGCGCGGATGGACAAGTTCGTGGGGGAACACCTTACTGAAGAGATGCAGATTCCCGTGGTGGATGTGGACGCGGTGCTGGACTTCGCCCGGATTACGCCCAAGTTCTTCCGCATCCTCAAGCAGTTCCAGCCTTTCGGCCCCGGCAACGGCAACCCCGTCTTCGTGACGGAGAACGTGTATGACTCCGGCGCGGGACGCAAGGTGGGCGCAGGCGGCCTGCACCTGAAACTGGACCTCATCCAGGAATCCCAGCCCTACCGGCAGATTCCGGCCATCGCCTTCAATATGGCGGGCTATTACGACTACATCCGCGAGGGCAATCCCTTCGACGTCTGCTATTCCATCGTCGAAAACTATTACCGCGGCAATGCCACCATCCAACTCCGCGTCCGCGACATCCACGAACGCGAGGGCGACATCATTTAATCCAGGAATAATAACAAAACCAAACAGATATGCTCTTTACTTTACTTCAGGCCGACATCGTAGCGCAACCCGTTGCGCAGGAAATGTCGTTTTCACTGATTGAAATGGCCAAGAAAGGCGGCTGGCTGATGCTGGTGCTGCTCCTGCTGTCCATCCTCGCCCTCTACATCTTCGGTAAGAAATGGTGGATGATCCGCCAGGCGCAGAAGGTGGACAAGAACTTTATGTTCGACATCCGCGACTACATCCAGGACGGCAAGATAGATTCCGCCAAGACCCTGTGCTCCAAATACGACAATCCCGTGGCACGGATGGTGGAAGCCGGCGTCTGCCGCGTGGGCAAGCCCCTGAGCGACATCCGCACGGCCGTGGAGAATGTCGGCAACGTGGAGGTGGCGCGGCTCGAGAAGGGGCTTCCCTTCCTGGCGACCATCGCCGGCGGTGCGCCGATGATCGGTTTCCTCGGCACCGTGATGGGTATGGTGCAGGCCTTCTTCAATATGTCGATGGCCGGCAACAACATTGACATCACCCTGCTCTCCAGCGGTATCTATACGGCTATGATTACGACGGTCGGCGGTCTGATCGTCGGTATCCTCGCCTTCTTCGGATACAACATCCTCACCTCGAAGATTTCCGACCTCGTGGCGAATATGGAAAGCGCCACCATCGAATTCATGGACCTTCTCGAGCAAAAGCGGTAATGGCACTCAAAAGAACACTGCGGGCAGACCCGAACATTTCGATGTCCTCGATGACGGACATCGTGTTCCTCCTGCTCATCTTCTTCCTGGTGACCTCCACGCTGGTGAACCCCAACGCGCTGAAACTCCTGCTCCCCAAGAGCACGGGGCAGGTGTCGTCCAAGGCCACGGTGAGCGTCTCCATCAAGGACTGGGGCGAGGAGCACTATACCTACCACATCAACGGGGATGAACAGCCCGTCGCTTTCGCCGAAGTGGAAGACGGCCTGGTGGAACTCCTTCAGAACGAGGAGGATCCCACCTTTTCCATCTATTCCGACGAGAGTGTCCCCATCAAGGAAATCGTGCAGGTGATGAACATCGCCAAGCGTAACCACTACAAAGTGATCCTGGCCACGCAACCCGAATAAGATGGATAATTTTCTCAGGGAAAGGAAACGCAACGAGACCCGCAGCACCCTGCTGGGGGCGGGGCTCGCGGCGGTGGCACACGTGCTGCTGCTCCTGACGCTGAGTGCGGGTGGGCTCCACTACATCTATCCGCCCCCGCTGGAGTCCACTTTCCTGATGGACTTCACCGACGAGATTGACGAAATGCCCGAGCCGCCGCGCATCCGGGCCAGGAAGATCGAGCCGCGCGCCGAGGAGGTGGACAAGACCAAACCGGTGGAACTGGTGAAGCGCAGCAACATCAACGACGCCACTTCCGGCGACGCCTCCAATCCCGCGCCCACGGGCAACGACTACGGCGACGTAGAGACCCCCGCGCAACCCGAAGAGACCGTGGAGACCATCGATCCCCGCTCCCTCTTCCCGGGCCGCTCCAAAAAGGACAAGAGCGCAGGGGAGCAGACGGCGGGGGAAGCCGACGGCGGTCACCTCAGCGACGGCAATCCGGACGGAAACGCGCCGATAGGGAAAATGGAAGGCGTGCCCAACGCCCACCTGGAAGGGCGTACTTCGACCAGCCTCCCGCGGCCGGAGTATCACGAGCAGGAGAGCGGTACCGTAGTGGTCACCGTCTGGGTGAACCAGTACGGCGATGTGGAGAAGGCGCAGGCCGGTGCGCCCGGAACCACGACCTCCAGTCCGGCGCTTTGGGCGGCAGCCCGCAGCGCGGCGATGAAGAGCAAATTCAAAATGAAAGCAGATGCCCCTGCCCTGCAGGAAGGCACCATTACATACATATTCAAACTGAACTGATGGAAGGGTATTCGAAAGACGGACGCAAACTGCGTCCGAGGCGGCCTGCAGGGCCGCGCAAAGAGGATACGGGCGCGCCGCGGGGCGAACGCAAAACATACGGCGAACGCAAAAGCTTCGGTGAGCGCAAGACATACGGCGAGCATAAGGCCGCCGGAGAACGCAAGCCTTTTGGCGAGCGCAAGAGTTACGGTGAAAACAAGCCTTTCGGCGAGCGTAAGCCCTTTGGCCGTCCGGGTGGAAGGCCTTTCGGCAAAAGCGCAGGCCGCCCCGGTGCCAAGCCTTTCGGCAAAGCGCGCAGGCGGGACGCCGAGGAGGGGATCAACCGTATGATCACGCGCCGCCGTGAAGAGGGGGAGAGCCAGGTTTTCCGCAGCGAGACCTTCGCTCCCAAGGAGGAAATCCGCCTCAACCGCTACATCGCCAATTCCGGCGTATGCTCGCGCCGCGAGGCCGACACCCTCATCCAGGCGGGCGTGGTGACGGTGAACGGGGAAGTGGTGACCGAACTCGGCAGCAAGGTGAATCCGCTCACGGACGAGGTCCGCTTCAACGGCGAGCGCCTCAAGGGTGAAGAAAAGGTCTATATCGTGATGAACAAGCCCTCGGGTTATGTCACGACGGCGGGCGACCCGCACGCGGACCGTACCGTGATGGACCTCCTGAAGGGCTGCACGGCACGGGTTTATCCCGTCGGCCGTCTGGACAAGGCCACGACCGGCGTGCTGATGTTCACCAACGACGGGGAGATGGCGGAACGCCTTACCCATCCCTCGTACGACAAGAAAAAAATCTACCAGGTAGGTCTGGACCGGCCGCTGAGCCAGGAAGACTACGACGCCATCCTTTCCGGCATCACCCTGACGGACGGTCCCATCAGCGCGGATGAACTGGAGTTCATCGACGAGGGAGACCATCGCAAACTCGGCATCGAGATCCACTCGGGCAAGAACCGCATCGTCCGCCGGATCTTCGAATCGCTGGGCTACACCGTCAAGACCCTCGACCGCGTCTATTTCGCCGGCCTGACGAAGCGCGGGCTCAAGAAGGGCGAATGGCGCTATCTGAGCGAGGGAGAGGTCAATATCCTTAAGATGGGGGCCTACAGCTGATGCACCGTTCCGGCTTCGTCAATATCATCGGAAACCCGAATGTCGGGAAGTCCACGCTGATGAATGCGATGGTGGGGGAGAAACTCTCCATCGTCACGGCCAAGGCGCAGACCACGCGGCACAGAATTATGGGTATCGTGAATGGCGAAGACGACAAAGGCGAGTGGCAGATTGTCTTTTCCGACACGCCGGGCATCCTGAAGCCTTCCTACCGCCTGCAGCAGAATATGATGAATTTCGTGCAGGGGGCCATCGGCGACGCCGACCTGATCCTCTATGTGACGGATACGGTCGAAGACCCGGAGAAGAACGCGGAGTGGGTGCAGAAATTGCGCGACATCGCCTGTCCGGTCATCGTCATTATCAACAAAATCGACCTCAGCGCACAGGAAAAGGTGATGGAGTTGATGAAGGAGTGGCAGGAGCGGCTTCCCGCCGCACAGGTCTTCCCCGCATCGGCGCTGGAGAAGTTCAATCTCGAAAGCATCCTCGCCGCGGTGGTGGAGAAACTGCCCGAGTGCCCGCCCTGGTTTGACAAGGACGCCTTTACGGACCGGAACCTGCGCTTTTTCGCCTCGGAAATCCTGCGCGAAAAGATTTTGCTCAACTACAAGGAAGAAATCCCCTATTGCTGCGAGGTGGGCATCGAGTCCTTCAAGGAGGGCGCGGAGCGCTACGACATCGACGCGGTGATTTACGTGATGCGCGAATCCCAGAAGGGCATCCTCATCGGCCGCCGGGGCGAAGCGCTCAAGCGTACCGGGACGCAGGCCCGCATCGAGATGGAAGATTTCTTCCAGAAGAAAGTGTTCCTGCGCACTTATGTGAAAGTGGACCCCGACTGGCGCGAGAGCCGGCGGGAACTGCGTAAATTCGGATACGAAGATTAGATATGGAAGAATACGACGATATCCTTCAGGAAGAACCCATAGAGGAAGGGGCTGCGCAAAGCGGCAAATTCGACCGTCTGCTGGGCAGTGACTCCCGGAAGTACAAACTTTCCGGGATGTTCAAGGAATGGTTCCTGGACTACTCGTCGTATGTCATCCTCTACCGTGCCGTTCCGCACATCGTGGACGGTCTGAAGCCCGTACAGCGGCGCGTGCTCCACGCGATGTCCCGTATGGACGACGGCGCCTATACCAAGGTCGCCAACATCGTGGGACAGGCGATGCAGTACCATCCCCACGGCGACGCCTCCATCCTCGGGGCGCTCGTGCAGTTGGGACAGAAGGGCTATACCATCGACTGCCAGGGAAACTGGGGAAACATCCTGACCGGCGACTCCAACGCGGCGCCCCGATACATCGAGGCGCGCCTGAGCAAATTCGCCAAGGAAGTGCTTTTCGATCCTGAAATCACGAACTGGATGAATTCCTACGACGGCCGCAACAAGGAACCCGTCGAACTGCCCGTGCGTTTCCCGCTGCTGCTGGCGCAGGGGACCGAAGGCATCGCCGTCGGTATGGCTTCGAAGATTCTTCCGCACAACTTCAACGAACTGATCGACGCTTCGGTCGCGGTGCTGGAGAACAAGCCCTACGAACTCTATCCCGATTTCCCGACCGGCGGTTACGCCGACTGTTCGAAGTATATGGAAGGCCGTCGCGGCGGAATCGTGAAACTGCGTGCTAAGATTGAAAAGATCGACAAGAGCACCATTTCCATCACGGAACTGCCCTACGGCAAGACCACGCATATGATCATCGATTCCATCCTGAAAGCCCGCGACAAGGGCAAGATCAAGATCAAGAAAATCGATGATATGACCACCGACACGGTGGAAATCCTCATTCACCTGCCCGGGGACGTGTCGCCTGACAAGACCATCGACGCGCTTTACGCCTTTACGGACTGCGAATGCAATGTGGCGCCCAACGCCTGCGTGATCGTGCACAGCAAGCCGCAGTTCCTCAGTGTCAACGACATCCTCGAATACTCCACCCGCCATACCCGGGAACTGCTTCGCCAGCAACTGGAACTCAAACTCAGCAAACTCGAGAACGAGTGGCATTACAGTTCGCTGGAAAAGATTTTCTTCGAGAACCGCATCTACAAGGTGCTCGAATACGACCACCCGGACTGGGAATCCCAGTTGCAGGAGGTGCTGGAGCGGATGCTGGAATTCCAGGACAGCCTGCGCCGCGAGATCGTGATGGAGGACATCGAGCGCCTGGTGGAGAAGCCCGTACGCAAGATTTCCAAGTTCGACGCCAAGGCCCTGGACGAGCGCATCCGTGCTCTGGACGAGCAGATGGACGCCGTGATGGAGAATCTGGCGAACCTGACCCGCTTCACCATCGACTGGTTCAAGGCCCTGAAGAAGAAATACGGCAAGGATTTCCCGCGCCGGACCACCCTGACCGGCTTCGAGAGCATCGCCGCCACGCGCGTCGTGAACAACAACGCCAAGTTGCAGGCAAACCTCGCCGAAGGTTTCGTGGGGATCGGCCTTAAGCGCGACGACGGCGGGGAATACATCTGCGACTGCTCCGACCTTTCGGAAATCATCGTCATCGGCCGCGACGGCCATTACCGCATCGCGAAGGTCAGCGACAAGGCCTTCTACGGCAAGGACCTGCTCTATGTGGGCTTATTCAACCGCGGCGATGCGCGGACGGTGTACAATGCCATCTACCGCGACGGCAAGAGTTCCCTCTACTATGCCAAGCGTTTCGCGCTGACGAGCGTCACCCGCGACCGCGATTACGACCTGACCGCCGGAACGCCCGATTCGCAGGTGATGTGGTTGAGCGTGAACCGTAACGGCGAAGCCGAGACGGTGCGTGTCCAACTGCGTCCGCGCCCGAAACTCAAGAAGACCCTCTTCGACTTCGATTTCTCCACGCTCGCCATCAAGGGCAAGGGCGTGCGGGGCAATCTGGTGACCAAGAATGTCGTCAGCAAAATCACCCTCCGCTCCCAGGGTGTATCGACCATTTCCGGCAAGGACATCTGGTACGATGCCGATATCCAGAAACTCAACGAGGACGGCCGCGGCCAGTATCTGGGCCAGTTCGGTCCCGACGACAAGGTCCTGGCCATCTTCAAGAACGGGACTTTCTACACCACTTCCTTCGACCTGGTGAACAAATACCAGGGCGACGTGCTCCGCATCGAGAAATTCGATCCGGCCAAGACCTTTACCGCCCTCTACTGGGATGCCGCCGCCAAGGCTTTCTATGTGAAACGCTTCTCCTTCGTGGTGAGCGACAATACTCCGGTCTCGTTCATCGCCGAGGGCGCGAAGTCCTTCCTCGCGGGCCTGAGCGACGACTTGCATCCGCGCTACGAGGTGGTCTGGAAACTCTCCGACAAGCCCGCCGACATCGTCCTGGCCGAGGAATGGATTGCCAAGAAGGGCGTCGGGGCCAAGGGAAAGAAGTGCGTGGACCGGGGCGAGGTGAAACTCGTCCGCTTCATCGAGCCGCTGGTGCTGCCGGAGGACGAGGAGCCGGAGCCTGCCGTCGAAGATGCGCGGGATGCTGTAGACGCTGCAGACACGCCCGATGTTGCGGATGCGCCGGTCGCCGAAGAGGGCGTCGATATCCTCTCCGGCATCGGGGACAACCACCCCGAAAACATCGCCGACCTCCCGGATGCCGAAGGCCTGGAATCCGACGGTCAACTGACCCTGTTCTAGCCCTTTCCCTTCGCGGCTGCGGCAATGTATTGTCCTTAAAAGGACGAGAAGACGTGGGAGAAATTCAAGTTGTCTCCGGCGTAAGTGTACCGGTACCAGAAAAAGAAGGACTGAAGGAGACCGGCCTTGAAAAGTGCATTGGTCACGTCTTTACAACTTGAATTGACTCCCGTGGACATAATGACATAGGCACCGGTGAAATTGCCGAAGTAATCCCCGGCCGGATTGCCGTTCTCGAAGGTGGGGTCCGCCGGAATCCAGCCGTAGGCGGGGATATAGAATTCAGCCCGGACGTGATAGGCGCTTTCCCGGGGAGAAATCATAACAATGTGCCTGGCTGGGATTCCCTTTGCCCTTAGCAGGGAAATGAAGACAGAGCAGAAGTTGCCGCAATCTCCCTTTTTGGTCTTCATCAGTTCTGCAATCGTGTGCAAACCGGTATTCATATTTCCGTATCTGATGTTCCGCGCCGTCCACTCGTAGCAGTGTCTCGCATAATCGATCAACTGGCCGGATGTCTCTGACCAGAGTTGGCCCGCCACGGAAACGATTTCGGAATGCTCCGGGTTCACAAGGTCACCGTATTCCTTCCCCAGGTATTTTTTGCAGACCTCCGAGGTCTGGTCATATTCGGGGATATCGGTGATTCTGTCCAGTGCAGCCGTGACTTCATACGCCTTTATATGGAAGGACTCCGAGGCCGCGTATTGTCCGGAGGCGGGAATGGAACTACTATTCAGGTCGGTAATCATATACTGGTTTCCGTTGGCGCAGGATTCAATTTTTCCCGCCCCCGTTTCCAGCGATGAAATTTCTTGATAGGCATTGGTTTGCGGAACGGGAAGAATCGTGTAGATTCTCATAAAGACCGTTCCGTTGTAGTCCACTTTGATGGCATTGGTGATGGTCCCTTCCGCCGCCGTCTTTTTTGTGAAAATATCAGGCCGCTGGATAATCTTCAGTACCTGCTTCCTGCTGCCGGAAGAAAAGGTAAGGAGCCCCGTCCTGTTATCGGGACTGCTATTAGATTCTGTAGAAAGGGTGATTTTGCGGGTACCTGCCTTTCCTGAGGAGGGGGATGCGGAAAGCCACCCGGCATCTGAAGTAATTTCCCAATTTGCCGGAGCAGACAGGGTGACGGTGGTTTTCCCGCCGGTCCCGTTCAGGATGGCGGCGTCCGAGGAAAGCGCTTCCACCAGGGCGGGCGGGACGACCTTCACCTTGCAGGTGGCTTCTTTCTCTCCGGCCCTGGCGGTGATATCCGCTTCTCCTTCGTTAACCCCGGTCACTTTCCCGTTTGCCACCGTGGCGACAAAGGGATCTGACGAATTCCACAGGACGGTTTTGTCCGTGGCGTCGTCGGGGGATACGGTGGCAAACAGCGTCTCCGACTTCCCCACGACAAGTTCGAATTCCGTCCTGTCCAGAAGGATAGAGGTGACGGGAATCTTTGTAGATTGTGAATCCTGTTCCTGTCCGGGTTCCGCCATCTTCCCGCACGCTATCGCCGTCAGGCATACGGCGGACGCCAATAAAGTTCTATAAGTAAACATAATGCAAATGTAATATTTATTTTGCCATTAACGCGTCCTTCGGGGCTATCCCTCCCACTTCGTGGGTCCCTCCCGTTCATGTGGCCACGGGCGGCCACACCGCCCGAACCCTTCCGGCCCTCCGGCTGAACGCCGCTCCAGGGCGTCTCCCGCTCTCGCTTTTCTTCGCCGATTCCCGCTATTTCCCAGAGGCCGGCAGCCAGGGACAGCGGATTGGTCAAAAATGGCACAAATCTTCAAATCTGCTGTACCCCAGGTACAGCAGATCTCTCAAAATCAGCCAAAAACGTGCTGTCCGCTGTACCTTACCGGTTATCATTGTTGCAAAGGGGCGAGCAGGTCCGGCAACCCCTGAATATTAATGCGCTTTTTGCTAGGTTGCCGGACCAGGGGGCCCGCAACCCCGAAGAAATTGCCTAATTTTTGCCGGGTTGCCGGACCTTCGGATTAGCAGCTGGCAACAGGCGGGCGCGGAGCGAGCCGCTCCATTGAGCCCGGCGCAGCGCCCGACCTGTAACCGCCGAGCCGCGTTATGCGAGGCGGTGGTGCCCTCAAAACTGGCGGAGTTTTCCGAAAAAATTTTTATTTTTGCGCTATGAGTAAGCGTGATTCCGACATACTCTTCTTCGTAGCTTTCTGTCTGGAGGCTTACAAGAATAAGCACGGACTTACCGGAGAGGCCGCTTCTGCGCTTTTTGACCGGCATGGAATTAAGCAATATCTCTCCGACCATTACGATGTCCTCCATACCCAGGGAATGCCCTGGATTCTGGAGGAAATTGAAGAAAGGGTAGCGCTATGATTCTTTTTCACGGAAGTTCACAGGAAGTCAGAGAGCCCCGAATCCTCGTTCCTAACCGGACATTGGATTATGGGGTCGGGTTATATACCACCACATCCGAACAACAGGCGCGCGATTGGGCGCTTCGCAGGATTTCCGGTGCAGGAATCGCGTATGTGAATGTCTATGCGTTTGACGAGACCGCTGCCACACACCTTAAGCGCCGGGACTTCACCAATCCGCCGGAGGAAGACTGGGTGGATTTTGTTTATGCCAACCGCAATCGACGCGACTTTACGCACGATTATGACCTGGTCTATGGCCCTGTGGCTAATGACCGTGTCTATGCCGCCTTCGCCCTCTACGAGCAGGGCCTTCTCAATAAACAGGAACTTATCACAGAACTTCGGACCTATACGCTTATCGACCAGATGGTCTTTCACACGGAAGCGGCTCTGGAGTTTTTGAAATTTATCGAGGCAAAGGAGGTGCAGCTATGAGGGCGGAAATCACGCAGCAGAACCTTTACCTGATTCTTGCGGGGAAGGCGGCCGCCGTTGCTGCCTTTATTGCGGAAGACGAGCACTTGAGTCCTCTTGAGGCGCTCACCAAGTTCTACGCCTCCGAGACCTACCGTTGCCTGGAACGCGAGGAAACCAAGTACTGGCACCTCGGTCCTGTGGCGTTATACCAAGATTATTGTATGGCGTAAGCCGGGCAGATGTCCTTTGTCCCATTCGCGGCCGCCTGTGCCTGGTCGGGTACTGCACCCGTCGGAACTCCGTTCGCTACGCTCACTCCGGACCCTTCCACCGTTTCCTTCGTCATCACTTCGTGATAACTTGTCTCCGGCGGACCCTTCCCGCTGCCCGTGACCGCGGGTGGTCACGTCCTCCGGATGCAGTACCCTCCCGCCTCTCCGGCGGCCACACCGCCCGAACCCTTCCGGTCCTCCGGCTTAACGCCACTCCGCCTGCTCTGCTAACGGGTTGGGCAACACTATGATATTTGGTGATTCAGATCATAATGCTTACCTTTGCGGTGAGATGATAAACCGTGATACGGATGGGTAATCGAGTCGCGCAAAAGTCCCCGCCCGCGAGGCCCTCGCTTTAAGAAGTAATTCCGCCACGTAGTCTTGGGGCAAACTTTCAAAATTGACATTATCCCTCGCGGCTGCCTGCGCTCGTGGAAAAGGCCCGCCCTTTTTATTTTTGGGGGCATTTTGGAGAAAGCCAGGGCCCCGAGGTCCCTACCTTTCAAAAATTTCGGCGATTTTCAAGAAACGCAGGGCCCTTTTTGCGAAGAGGGCCGACGGCAAACGGGCAACAGGCGGGCGCGGAGCGGGCCGCTCCATCGAGCCCGGCGCAGCGCCCGACCTGTAACCGCCGAGCCCGATTATGCGAGGCGGTGGTGCCGATACAGAAGTGACAGTCCCTCAGACAATCACCAACTATCGTAAATGAAATCCCGGATTCAATTCTTTACCTTCGGAGAAAGTTTTCAAATCAAAAGAATCCAGAGCGACATTACTTTCCGCCTCACGCATAGCTGCAATGGTCTCTGCATTAGGCGTCTCATTCCCGCCGATTGTATCATCCGAGCAACTCATAACAATATCCGGCAAACGCCGCTCCATGATGCAAGGGTATGAATATTACTCGAAATATAAAATTCGCGTCAAGGATTACCAGTTGTCGTCAATGAAGTCCGGGATTTGGACGTCGGTGCCACCGGGGCTGGCGGCGATGGGGGAGAGCGCCTCTCCGGAGTACACCTGGCACTCCGGAGGAGCATACGCCCTGCCCCGCGGAACCCATTCCGTCATGGCGCTCCTACCAATCCTCTTCACCAAAGCCGGGAATCTCGATATTGCCGTTCAGCAGGTCGGCCTGCCACTGGAGCAGCGGACACTGCGCGTCGATGTTTTTCCAAACCTGCGTGGAGAATGCCTCATCACCATTGATGACGGACAGTTTTGAGAGGAAAGTCTTCTCCGGTCCGCAGTTGCAGTTATCGTTGGAAACTGCGGAGTCAAGGTATGGGGATGAGGTAAGATTTATTCTATAGTAGGAAGAATGCAAAACCCGCGATATACCACAGCCGCTGGAAGTGGTTCCGTATGAATAGCAATTGGATATGGAGGATGAGTTGGGTGCTCCAGAAACTCCTCCTACATTCTCCGTTCCTGTGGTGTTCCCAATATGATAGGCATTTGTACAGTTGGAAATGCCAGAAAGCCCTCCCACGAACTCTGTGCCGGTTACATCACCAAACATATATGAACTTTCAACACGCCCCGCTCCAGTGAGCCCACCTGTATACTGGGCTCCCGTAACGGTTCCCTCAACCCCGCATTCGTATGCAGACGAATTGCCGTTAGAAATATTCCCCACAATTCCTCCAGTATATGTATATCCCTTAATTGTAATATCTCCCTTTGCCAAGCAGTTTGATATTTTGTAACAACAACCTGCAATCCCTCCAGTATAATAATCACTTCCGCTGATTGATATCTCTCCCTTGAGGATGCAGCTTGAAACGGAGTAGTCGGCACATCCTGAGATTCCACCCACATATCGACCTATTCCGGTAATGGAAGAAATACCCGTAACTGAGCAGCTTGAAATAGAATAACAATACCCCAAAAGCCCTCCAACAGATGTTTTTCCTTGAATTGTTATGTTATCTCCATTGCAATCGCTGATTCCAGAAGAGCAATATCCTGCGACGCTGCCAACATTATCCCTTCCTTTGAAGGCAGAATTCTTAACCGTGATGTTTCTGGCCCAGCCTTGGGAGAGAACCCCCACATAGTCCAGCGGCTCCATATCCACGCTGATATTGGAGAGGGTATGGTTATTCCCATATAGCGCATATGCCATAATCGGGAAATATACTTTTCCTAAAAAATCCACATCCGCCTCAACGGAATAGGAGCAATTTGAATTGTCCCAATAGGATGCTGCGCGGAAGTGTTCCGGCGTAGTCAGGACATAGGCGCCGCTGTTCACCGTGCTCTTTCCCAAAGTGCAGACGGAGGTGGCCTGATTGAAATCGAAGGTCATATTGTAGTTCATCCCGGCACAAAGATTCTTACCGCTCTTGACAAACTCGTAGGTGACGTGCTTCCCGTCGGCGTCCGTACCGTAGATAAAGAAGTACAGCGTTTTACCCGTAAAATCTATCGGTGCAATGAAGGACTTCCCTTCCGCGCCGTTGTTCCAGGAAAACTTGACACGATGCACATAAGAGGATTGTGTGGACAACCCTGCCTGTGAAATCCTCCCGTAACCGAAGGTGGGTGTACCTGTTTCAGAAGCGGCAACCCCCAGCATCATATCCGTCAGGCCTCCCGGAAGATTCTTAAACTTGAAGGTCAGCATGGCGAAGAGTTGCGAGAGCGTAATCTCTGCAGAGGTCTGTCCGTCTTCCACGGTCAGGGCTCCGTAAAGCCGAATCTGGTCATTCAGGTTTGCAATGGAAGTCATTGCCACGGACTTATCCACATACAGGGTGTTCTGCCCGTACAGGACGACATACTCCCCGCTCAGCACGCTGGTCTTGGAAGTGAATGACGCTGTCTTGGAGGGCTCGGTAATGGCCGTCGTCATCGTGACGGTGGAATTGACGCCAGCCACATCAATCAGGTACAGGCAATCTCCCGGCTGCCAGGTCATCGTCAGCCCGTCCTCGTTGAACGCCACCTTCGAGTCTTCCGGTCCATAACTTGCCGTCAGCGTAAATTTCACCTCCTCCTCCGCGGTGTTCACCTCCTCCTCAACCTCCTTCGTGCATCCCATTAACCCGCAGGCCATAGCCGTGCAGATAAGAAACGTAAAAAATTGATTCTGTTTCATAAAACGATTGATTTATAGATATTTATATTATAAATTTTTGCTATAAGTATGCCTTAATAAGCGGAAACAATATCCACATCCCAGTGCTTATCAATAATCTTTGGCGTAACAATGTATGCCCCTATTCCATAGGACAGGGCTGTATCCAATAATACTTTCCGGTTACAGTCAGAAATCTTATACCCAATAAAGATATTTTTGTAAGGAATATTATCTAAGGGAAGGAGATATCCATTGGGGAGTTTCTTAATGTTGAAGCATTTTCGCTTAGGGGCAATATTGCCGATAAGCATTCTCCACTCATTTTCGGACGCCCAGACCTTTTTATCCTTCTCAAGGTGTATGCATTGGAAAAGTCGGTCTAAAGATTGCTCATCTTTGGTTATATCCTTAATTTGAAAGTCAGTCCAGGATGCCTTTAATTTTAGATTGAGATTATCCAAATCAAGGGGCGTTTCAAGGTAAGTGACAGGTTGTAAGCGAATCGGATGATACCTGTCATTTAGGTCAGAAGGATTGAATTCAAGGGCAAATCCATTGAAGTTTTCAGCGTAAAATGCCCACATCCGGCTATCTTTTACCGAATCGGCTTCCATAAATGAACAGATGCCATGGGAATCCAGTAAAATTGCGTTAGTCGTAGTCCACTTGACACGCTCCTTGAATATCGGGAAGGGGTCAATCAACCTTTCCGTTGTGTCAAAGCAGTCGTTCAGTACGCTAGGTCGGGCGAAGAAGAGTTCTTTGTTCAGGAAAGCACGAATGTGGTAATCCCTTAGAGGATAGTATTTGAATAACTTCTTCTTGATCTCTCGTTCATTTTGATCAAAATCGATGAACAGGTTATCCTTATTACACAGACACATAGGTCGCCTTTTATCTCTCCCTGCCCCGGGGAGGATGTTTTGGGTAAAAACAAAAAGAAAGTGTGAGGCAATTCGTTTATTTCTTCGAGGCTCTGGTAAAGCCCATGGACAAATAAACAATACCTCACACCCGTATGGAGACGATGCAGAATGCACAGTACACCAAACCAGGTGATGAATGTAATTGCCTACCCCTGTCCATAAGAAATTTACCAGATTTCGAAGAGGGATAAAAGCGAAAACACTTTCATCAGTATTTATGCTCCCGCTCCCGGGGGAGCGCTTGCAACTGCAAACATACAAAAAATTTGTTATATTTGCTGCGGTAACGGAAACGAGTATGGGCGTAAGGTACGACAGGGAACAGCAGCGCTTCGTGTTTGATTTTGAGCACGATGGCGCGGAGGATATCGTCAGCCTTACGGGAGACGGGTACCAGGTGGAGGCGTTCGGAAAATGTTTTTACTACGGCTATGAGTTCGGGGATGACGTGGACGGCAGTGTGCGTTCCGCCTTTATCCAGCGGGTGAAATTTCCCGACAACCTGCAGCAGGATACCGACCTTACGCAGTTTATCCAAAAGGCCGTCAATGACCTGAGCCATCGCGTCAATCTCTATGACTATGACCTGGTGGTCATGCCGGAGTCTTCCAGCCGTGTCAACCAGTATATGTTGCGGTATATCTACCGTTTTGCACAGCCCACGTTGCGGAAGATGGAGTTGCTCAAGAATCTTCCTGCCCATATCTCCTTTGATATGGACGCCTTTAACGAGGCCTATCTGGACGATGTGTTGGAAAACGGCCGGCCCCGCTACACGGAGGCGCAGAAGGAAGAAGTCCGCGGCCAGATCGGTCATATGCTGGACCTGATTCACCAGAAGGATTACTTCACCATTGCCAAGGATGTTCGCAAGAGTCGTTTCCGTCCGTATATCATGCAGTTCCTGCGTTTCGCCTCGAAGGAGGATGAAGAGTTATGCCGGACGATCCGTGAGCAGAATGTATTGGTCGTCGATGATGTGACTACCAGCGGGTCTACACTGGGAGAAATCCTGCGTACCCTAAGAATCCTCAACGAGGATAATCGCATAGCCATTTTCAGCCTTATTGGACGCCGGGATCTCATGGCAGATATGACGGTCTGAGCCGCGATGAAATGCCAAAGTCTAAAAACCCTTGTCCTGGCGCTGGGCCTGCTGGCGTCGGCAGGTGTGTGGGCGCAACCCAAAGAGAAGGTCCTGCGGGGCTTTGACGGCGGGATGATGCTACACGCCGGGTACCTCGGCGGGACGCTGGTCCCGGGCGAGGCGCCGGTGAGCGGATGTCCGTTCGGGCTGGGCGGCGTGGCGCGCATGCATCTCGGAAAGTGCTTCCGCATCGGCGGGGAAGGGTATGTCTCGACGATGAACCTGCGCGGGAACGGCAGTTATCTCCGTTACGGTTGGGGCGGGATTCTCGCGGATGTCTATGGCGTATTCGGCCGTTTCCAGCCCTACGGCGGGGTGACGCTCGGCGGCGGGGCGATGACGGCGGTGCTGATGACGGAGACGCCCTCCGAAGCATGGGCCCCCATCGACGGGACGCGCTACCGCAAGCAGGGCTTTATGGCCGTGGACCCGTTCGTGGGCTGTGATTTCATTCTGACGAAAGCCATTCACCTGACCCTGAAGGTCGATTGCCTCTGCGGCTTCGGACGGGACTTGCAGATGCCCGTCGGGCCGCGGGTGTACTTCGGCGTGCTTTTTTACCGTTAATACTTGATGCCGGTGAGGAAGAGGGCGTGGCCGGGGACGGACTCGCCGGCGGAGCAGCGGTCGCCGCTCTCCAGCAGTGCGGCCATCGAACCGGCGCTGCGTTTGCCGCGGCCGACCTCGATGAGCGTTCCCACGATGGCGCGGACCATATTGCGCAAAAAGCGGTCTCCACGGATGCGGAAATAGTAATAATTCCCCGGCTGAGCGCCGTCCACGCCGGCAGGATAGCCGCCCAGACGCACGTGGTCCGGTTCGTAAGGGTACCAGCGCGCTTCGCGCAGCGTGCAGACGGTGGTCTTGACATCGGAGCCGGTCTTGGCGAAGCAGGCGAAATCGTGCGTGCCCAGCAGGGCCTGCGCCGCGCGGTTCATCGCTTCGAAATCCAGTACGGGATAGCCGCAGAGGTAACTCCGGCCGGCGATGAAAGGGTCTTTGACGCGATGTAAAAAATAGGTATATTCGCGTTCTGTAGCGTCAAAGCGCGCGTGGAAATCGTCCGCCGCTTGCGCGACACTGTGAACCTTGATGGCCGGAGGCAAAATGGCATTTAATTTGCAGCAAATTTGCGCGGTATCAAGAGGGCTCGAGGCGTCGAAATGTGCCGTGTAGGCGCTGGCGTTTACCCCGGTATCGGTCCTGCCGGCCCCGGTAACGTCTATTCGCTCGCGCAGAAGCGTTGAAAGCGCTTCTTCCAGGCACTGCTGGACGCTCGGCGCGTCGCTTTGTCGCTGCCAGCCGCAGAAAGGCGCGCCGTCGTAACTCAGAGTCATTTTGTACCGCATACGGATACAAAGTTAAAACAAATATGGAAAACGTAAACATCAAAGAACTCAACGAGCGTATCCAGAAGGAAAGCGCCTTCACCGATATGCTCGCCTTGGAGATGGGCAAGGTGATCGTGGGGCAGAAGCACCTCGTGGAAAACCTGATGATCGCGCTGCTCTCCAACGGCCACATCTTGCTCGAAGGTATGCCGGGTCTGGCCAAGACGCTTGCCATCAGCACCCTCTCCAAGGCGGTCAATGCCAAATTCAGCCGTATCCAGTTCACCCCGGACCTGCTGCCCGCCGATGTTACCGGTACCTTGATTTACTCGCAGAAGAAAGAAGCGTTCGAGGTGCACAAGGGCCCGGTTTTCGCTAACTTCGTGCTCGCCGATGAAATCAACCGCGCCCCGGCGAAGGTGCAGTCCGCTCTTTTGGAAGCGATGCAGGAGCGCCAGGTGACGCTCGGCGATTCCACCTACAAACTGCCGGAGCCGTTCCTGGTGATGGCGACGCAGAACCCCGTGGAGCAGGAGGGCACCTACCCGCTGCCCGAGGCGCAGGTGGACCGTTTTATGCTCAAGGTGAAGGTGGATTACCCCGGCAAGGAGGAAGAGCGCCTGATCGTGCGCCTCAACAACGCCGGCGAGTTCCCGCAGCCCAGCCCCGTGGTGCAGCCCGAGGATATCGTCAGGGCCCGTTCGCTGGTGCGCGAGGTATATATGGATGAAAAGATCGAGCGTTACATCGTGGACATCGTGTTCGCCACCCGTACCCCGGCGGACTACGGCCTGCAGGACATTGCGTCCCTGATTGCCTACGGCGCCTCCCCGCGTGCGAGCATCAGCCTGTCCCTGGCCGCCAAGGCCTATGCCTTCATCAAGCGTCGCGGCTACGTGATTCCCGAGGATGTGCGGGCGGTCTGCCCCGAGGTGCTGCGTCACCGCATCGGCCTGACCTATGAGGCGGAGGCCGAGAATGTCACCAGCGAAGAGCTTATCGAGAAGGTCATCAATGCCGTCGTCGTTCCGTAGTACCAGCGACCTGCTGCGCAAGGTCCGCAAGGTCGAAATCAAGACCAAGGCGCTCTCCCGCCAGATTTTCGCGGGGGAGTACCATTCTGCGTTCAAGGGACGCGGTATGGCCTTCAGCGAAGTACGGGAGTACCGTTGGGGGGACGACGTGCGCAATATGGACTGGAACGTGACGGCGCGGCTGCGCTCCCCGTACGTCAAGGTGTTCGAGGAGGAGCGCGAACTGACGGTGGTGCTGCTCGTGGACGTGAGCCGTTCCGGACTCTTCGGTACGGATACCCGCACGAAGCGGGACCTGGTGGCGGAGATTGCCGCGGTGCTCTCCTTCAGCGCCAGCCTCAACAACGACAAGGTGGGCGCGCTGTTCTTCAGCGACCGCGTGGAGAAGTTCATCCCGCCCGGAAAGGGCCGCAGCCACCTGCTGCACATTATCCGGGAACTGATTGAACTGCAGCCCACGTCGGACGGCACCGACATCGGCGCGGCCCTGCGCTTCCTGAGCGGCGCCATCAAGAAAAAGTGCACCGCTTTCCTGCTTTCGGATATGCTGGACGCCGATGCGCAGGGAAATCCCCGCTATGAGGATGCCCTGAAAGTGGCGGCTTCACGGCACGACCTGTCGGTCATCGAAGTCTATGACCCGCTGGAGCGCCATCTGCCCGCCGCCGGCCTGATCAAGGTGAAGGACGCTGAAACGGGCCGCAGTGCCTGGGTCAATACCGATGCCCGCCGTACGCGGGAAGCCTATGCCGCCTGGTTCCGGGGGCTGGGCGAACGCGAACGCCAGTTGTTCAACCGCTACCGGGTCGATCACGTTTCTATCGCCACCGGTGATGATTATGTCAAGGGCCTGATGGCCCTGTTCCACGGAAGATGAAAATGCTGATGCTATTGCTTTCCGCCCTGCTCGGGCTGGTTCCCGCCGGAGAAGCCTTCCTCAGGCCCCTCCAGCCGCGGGATTCCGTGCTTGTGGCGGACCAACTCTCTTACGGGTTCCGTCTGGACAGCGTGCGTACCGGCACCTTTGTCGGCCTGCCCGACTTCACCGCAGCCTCGAACGACACCCTTACGCTCGTGCGCGGCTGGCAGTTGGATACCACCTGGCTCAAGGGACACAAAAAGGCCAGGGACCTCTTCAGCCTGGAGGGCAGCATCGTGCTCGCCCCCTTCGAGGAAGGGACCTATATACTGCCGGACATCCACATCCTGCGCAAGAAAGGGGCTTCGGTGGATACATTGATTTTCAAGGGATTGGAGTTGGAGGTCAAGACCATTCCCATCGATACGGCGACCTTCCGGCCGCACGATCTCAAGGGGCAGATCCGCTATCCTTTGACCTTCGGAGAGGTGGCGCCCTGGGTGGCCGGTGCATTGGCGCTGGCGGCCCTGCTGGCCCTGGGTATCTGGTATGCCCGCCGTCAGGCCCTGCGTCGGGGCGGGGCTTCCGCCCGCAAGGATCCCGCCTACATCGTCGCCCTGCGGGAACTCGAGAAGTACCGGGGCGACAAATACTGGGCGCCCGAAAAGCAGAAAACCTTCTATTCCGGCATCACCGATGCCCTGAAGGTCTATATGGAAGAGCGCTTCGGGGTGGATGCCCCGGAGATGACCACCGCGGAACTCTTTGCTGCCATCAAGGGGGAAAAGGACATTACCCCGGAGATGTACCAATCGCTCAAAGACCTCTTTGAGACCGCGGATTTTGTGAAATTTGCCAAGCACGCGGCGGATGAGAAGGAAAATGCCGCCGCCGTTCCGCTGGCCGTCCGTTTCGTCGTGGACACCCACGAGAGCGAGGCCGCTGAAGAACAGGCACAAACGACGGGGGAGGCGCAGTAATGTTTTTCGAGTATCCCCGCCTCCTGTGGCTGCTGGCCCTCCCGTTGCTGCTGATTGCGCACTACCTGTACCTGGAGTTGCGTCAGCGCCCTCCCCGGATGCGCGTATCGTCCGCTGCGCCCTGGCTTTCCGGCGGCCGCTCGCCCCTTGCCCTGCTCGTCCACCTGCCCTTCGTGCTGCGTACGGCGGCGCTGTGCCTGATCATCATCGCCATCGCCCGTCCGCGTTCCTCCTCGGAAGTGGAGAAAATCGATACCGAAGGCATTGACATCGTGCTGGCGATGGACGTTTCCACCAGTATGCTGGCGCGGGACTTCAAGCCGGACCGCATCAGCGCGGCCAAGGACATCGCCATCGAATTCATCAGCCAGCGGCCCTCGGACCGTATGGGCATCGTGGTCTTTGCCGGCGAGAGTTACACCCAGTGCCCGCTGACGACGGACCGCGCGACGCTGATCAACCTGATGAAGGAGGTGCAGACCGACCTCATCGAGGACGGGACCGCCATCGGCAACGGGCTATCGACGGCGGTGGCGCGGATGATGGATTCCGATGCCAAGAGCCGCGTGGTGATCCTGCTGACCGACGGCGTGAACAACCGCGGCGAAATCAGCCCGGATACCGCGGCGGAGATTGCCGCCACCTACGGCGTGCGCGTCTATACGATAGGCGTGGGCGCCAACGGGACGGCTCCGTACCCGGTCCAGACCCCCTGGGGCGTGGAACTCCAGGATATGAAGGTCGAGATCGACGAAGCGCTGCTGCGCAACATCGCCGACGCGACCGGAGGACGCTACTTCCGGGCGACGGACAACACCAAACTTTCCGAAATCTATACCGAAATCAACAAAATGGAGAAGGCGCGCACGACCGTGGACAGTTTCCCCGTCTATAAGGAACTGTTCGAGGGCTACGTCCTTGCGGCGCTGCTCTGCCTGCTCCTTGAAGTCTTGCTGCGTTTCCTGATCAGAAGATTGCCGTAACTATGTACTTCGCTCACGCACAATATCTGTATCTGCTGCTTCTGGTGCCGCTTTTCCCCCTGCTCTACGGCCTGGTGAGGTGGCTGCGCGTCCGGCGGCTGCGCCGTCTGGGCGAAGAGGCGCTGGTACGGGAACTGATGCCCCACTGGTCATCCGCCAAAGGCTGGGTGCGCGTGGTGCTCTTCTCCCTGGCGTTCTTCTTTTTCTCCCTGGCGGCGGCGCGTCCGCAGATTGGGGCGAAACTCTCCGAGCGCGAAACCCGCGGCGCGGAAATCATGATCTGCCTGGACGTATCCAATTCCATGCTGGCCCGCGACTATACGCCCTGCCGTCTGGACCGCGCCAAACTGGCGATTTCGCGTATGGTGGAAAAGTTGGAGGGGGACCGCATCGGGCTCATCGTCTTTGCCGGAACCTCCTTCGTCCAGTTGCCCATTACCACGGACTACGTGTCCGCGAAAATGTTCCTCTCGTCCATCGATACCGACTCCGTGCCCGTGCAGGGAACGGACATCGGCGATGCCATCCGCCTGGCGGTCAAGAGTTTCAGTGCGCAGAGCGAGAAGAGCCGCGCGATCGTGCTGATTACCGACGGTGAGGATCACGAGGGCCGGGGTGCCGATGCGGCGCGCCAGGCCGCCGAGTTTGGCATCAAGGTCTATACCATCGGCGTAGGTTCCGCGGAAGGCCAGACCATCCCCAAGGACGGCTCCCTGCTCAAGGACAAGGACGGCAACATCGTCGTCACGCGCCTGGACGACTCCACCCTGCGGCAGATTGCGCAGGCGGGCGGGGGAGCCTACATCCACGCCGGGAACGAGGAGTTCGGACTGAATCCCATCATCAGCGACCTGCGCCGGCTGGAGGATGAAAAGTACAGTTCCGTCGTCTTTGAGGAGTACGACGAGCAATATATGTATTTCCTGGCCGTAGCCCTGCTGCTGCTCGTGATCGAAATGCTTATCGGCAGCCGCGCTTCGGGCAGAAAATTCTTCGAGCGATGAAAAAGATATTGTGGATTTTGCTGCTCTCGGCCCTCGCGCTGCCGCTTTCGGCCCAGACCGACCGGAAGGAACTGCGGGCGGGCAACCGGAAATTCGCCAAGGGCAAATGGGCGGAGGCGGAACTGGATTACCGCCGCGGCCTCCTGAAGGATTCGCTGTCGGTGCCCGGTGCGTACAATCTCGCTTCCACGCTTTACCGTCAGGAGGATTTCGACGGGGCGATGAAGGCTTTCGAAAACCGCGATGAAATGGCGGAAGCGACGCCCCACGCCGCTTCCTGGTACTATAACAAGGGCGATGCGGCCATCGCGAAGAAGGACTGGCAGGCTGCGGTCGATGCCCTGCGCGAATGCCTTCTGCTGACGCCGGACGATATGGACGCCAAGGAAAATTACCTCTACGCCAAGGAGATGCTGAAAAATGAACAGCAGCAGGGCGGAGACGGCGGCCAGAATCAGGATCAGCAGAACCAGAATCAGGATCAAAACCAGCAGCAACAGCAGCAGGATCAGAACCAGGATCAGCAGGACCAGAGTCAGCAAAATCAGCCGCAGGACCAGAATCAGGATCAGAATCAGCAGCAACAGCAGCAGGGACAGGAACCGCAGATGACGCCCCAGCAGGCGCGCCAGATGCTGCGTGCCGTCCAGGCCAAGGAACAGGAGACCCAGGAAAAGGTCAAGAAGGAAAAGGCCGCCCTGCTCAAGTCCCGGCAGAAAGATAAGAATTGGTAATGAAGAAGATACTCTCCATACTCGTGGCGCTCCCGCTTCTGGCGGGGGCGTTGTCCGCACAAAGTATCAAAGTCCAGACTCGGGACCTCGTCACGGCGGACGAGATGTTCAACGTCGTATTTACCGTGGAGGGGGACAAACCCTCTTCCTTTGAATGGAATCCCGGCGAGAATTTCCAACTCATCTGGGGTCCGCAGCAGGGGTCTTCCACCTCGCGCTCGGTGTCCATCGTGAACGGGAAGGTGCAGTCCTCGTCGGTCACTTCGCATACCTACACCTATACGCTGCAACCCACCGCGGCCGGCCAGTTCCGGCTGCCGGAAGCGGAAGCGGTCATCGGCGGGAATACGGTCCGCTCTCGCAGCGTCACCGTAACCGTGGTTTCAGGCGGGGACGCCGATGCGGGAGCACAGCGCGCCGCCCCGCAGCAGGGCGGGCAGGAGAGCACAGCCGGGGAGCAGCCCGCTTCGGACATTTCCCTGGTGCTGCAACTTTCCAAGACGAAGGCGGTAGTGGGGGAAAACCTCAGCGCCAACCTCGTGTTGCGCCAGCGGGCCGATATCGCCGGATTCGAGGATGTCAAGTTCCCCGTTTTCCACGGTTTCTGGAGCCAGGAGACCTATGCTCCGAACAATATTGAATGGCATCGCGAGAACATCGGCGGAAAAATCTACAACGTCGCGACGCTGCGTTCCTACAAACTCGTGCCGCAGCGGACCGGGGACATTACGGTCGAGCCGGCTGAACTGGTCTGCGTGGTGAACGTACGCACGGCGCGCCGCCGGACCGGGAATCCCTTTGACGACTTCTTCGGCGACGACTACACGCGGGTGCGGCGCAAGGTCAGCACGCGTCCCGTGACGATCCACGTCTCGCCGCTGCCCGGCGGTGCCCCGGCTTCCTTCTGCGGAGGCGTGGGAAAATTCAGCATATCTGCTTCCCTGAGCAAGGATTCGCTTTCCACCCACGATGCCGCTGCATTGGTGGTGAAGGTCCGCGGAGAGGGCAATCTTTCCCTGACGGAGACACCGAAAGTGAATTTCCCGCCGGACTTCGAGACCTATGACGTGAAGGTGACCGAAGGGAAGGGGGAGAAGACCTTTGAATATCCGTTCATTCCCCGTTCCAAGGGTGATTTCACCCTCGGGCCGGTGGAATACAGTTACTACGATATAGAAGCGGGACGCTATGTGACCGTGCGCTCGCGGGAACTGCCCCTGAAGGTCAGTCGCAGCGCGGTCGCTCCCGGTGCCGCCCCGCAGGGAGAATCGGCACTGGTCATTTCCGACCAGCGCAAGGATGTGCGCGACATCGGCAGCGATATCCGCTTCATCAGTACGGAAGCGCAGCATTTCCGCCCGAAGGGTGCGTTCTTCGTCTCCTCGCCGGCCTTCCGCTGGCTCTGCATACTGCTGCCGCTGCTCGCCCTGCTCATCTGGGTGCTGTGGCGCCGTAGTGAGCGCCGCCGCAGCGATGTCGCCGGCAGCCGCAACCGTGCCGCGACAAAGCAGGCCCGCAAACGGCTCTCGCGCGCCGAAGGCTTCCTCAAGCAGGAGATTTCCTCGGCGTTCTACGAAGAATTGTACAAGGCTTTGCTCGGCTTCGTTTCGGACAAACTGCTGCTGGATGCCTCGGAGATGAGCAAGGAGAATATCGCCGCGAAACTCGGGGAATCCGGGGTGGCGCAGGAAGCGGTCGGCGAACTGCTGGAACTGCTGGATGCCTGCGAATTTGCCCGATATGCCCCTTCAGAGGGCGGAGATGCGATGAAACGGCATTACGAGGCGGCGCTGTCCGTCATTGCAAAAATCGACCAAAGTATGAAGAAGAAGCGTTCCGGCAGCGTGGCGGCCCTGCTGCTGCCGCTCCTGCTGCTCGGCGGTTTCCACGCGCAGGCGGCCTCTCCGGCCGATTCGCTCTGGCGCGCCGGGGTGGAGGCTTATGGCGCAGGACAGTGGGAAGAGGCCCGCAGTGCGTGGCTGGAAATCGATGCGCAGGGCGTCGAATCCCCGGACCTCTATACCAATCTCGGGGATGCCTGTTATAAACTCGGCGACCTGGCGGGAGCGGTCCTCTGGTATGAACGGAGTTTGAAACTCAAGCCTTCGGACCGTACGGCCCGCTACAACCTTGAATTTGTCCGTCGCTCCCTGCAGGACAAGATAGATGAAGTGCCGGAGTTCTTCCTGAAGGAATGGCTGCGCCGCATCGGCTATTGGATGCCTTCGGATGCCTGGGCCGGCCTCTTCCTGGGCCTGCTGGTCCTGTTCTTGGCGGCCTTGCTGCTCTTTGCCCTGTCGGCCCAGCCGGCCTGGCGCAAGACCGGTTTCTTCAGTGCCATCGTGCTGCTGCTCCTGGCACTCGGCTGCCTGACCGCCTCCCTTTCACAGAAACACCACTATTTCCGCGCGGACCGCGCCGTGGTGACGGCTCCCGTGGTTTCGGTCTCCAGTTCTCCGGGAGGGAATGCTTCCAAGGACCTTTTCGTACTGCACGAGGGGACCTGCGTGACGCTGCTCGAGGAGATTGGAGGCTGGTGCAACATAGAACTGTCCGACGGCCGTCAGGGCTGGATGGCGGCGACTAACCTGGAAAAGATATGAATGACATTATCCTGTCGGGACTGCTGAACCTGTTCGCGCTCTGCGGCGCGGAAGGCAAAACGGATAAACAACGTTCCCTAAACCTCGTGGAGGAGCATCTGAAAGGCTTCTTCGGGGTGCGCAATCCCCAGTCCTACCTGAACCTCTATGCCGACTTGAGGGATTATTACGACGATTTCCCGGAGATGGACCACGGCACCATCACGGACGGTATCTGCTCCCAACTCAAGAGCCGGATCAGCCGCGCCGAACAGGAGACCCTGCTGCTGCGTCTGATGGAGTTCTGCGCGGTGCTTTCCGTCACCGAGGCGGGCCAGTCCGTCTTCCACCGCGTCGCGCAATGCTTCGATATCGACGATGCGCTCTATGCTTCCTTCGAGGATTTCATCGCCGGAAAGGAAGGGGCGGACGTGCGCTGCTTCGCCCTGGGGAAGGGGACGGTGAAAACCCTGCTTATGCCCCATTCGCGGACGCTGATTTTCAGTTATGACGGCCCCGATGCGGCGATGCTCAACGACATCCCCGTCGTCCGCGGCCTCTTCTATATCTTCCAGCCGAGCGCGGTGTTCAAGGGCAGGGATTTCAGCCCGCTCTACCACTCCGCCTTGATGGAACGCTATGGCGATGCCTCCCACGGTACGCCCATCACCCTCTGCGGACGGGACATCAACTTCCGCTTCGAGCAGGGCGCCGACAACGGTATGCACAATTTCAGTTTTACCCTGCGCAGCGGGGAACTGGTGGCCATTATGGGCGGCAGCGGCGTGGGCAAATCCACCCTGCTTTCCCTGCTCAACGGCACCCTGCGGCCCCAGGAGGGGAGCATTACCGTCAACGGACACGACATCGCGGGGCCGGAGGCCAAGGCCTTGATCGGCTATGTCCCGCAGGACGACCTGCTCGTGGAGGAACTGACGGTGTACGAGAACCTCTGGTACACGGCCAAACTCTGTTTCTCGACCCTGGACGATGCCGCCCTGGACCGCAAGGTCCTCTCCGTGCTGGAGCAACTGGGCCTGGACGCCGCGCGCGACCTGAAAGTCGGATCGCCCATCAACAAGTTCATTTCGGGCGGTCAGCGCAAGCGGCTCAATATCGCATTGGAACTGATCCGCGAGCCCGCCATCCTCTTCCTGGACGAGCCGACCTCCGGCCTTTCGTCCAGCGATACGGAAAAGGTCATCAACCTCCTGAAGGAGCAGACCGGGAAGGGACGGCTCATCGTGGTGAACATCCATCAGCCCTCCTCCGACGTCTATAAACTTTTCGACCGCCTCTGGTTGCTGGACAAGGGCGGCTATCCCGTGTTCGACGGCAATCCCATCGATGCGGTGGGCTGGTTCAAGTCGGCGGCCGGCTATGCCGACGTCACCTCCGCCTGCCCCGTTTGCGGGAATGTGAATCCGGAAGTGATGCTCAGTATCATCGACGAAAAGACCCTGGATACTTCCGGCCATCCGACCGGGGAGCGCAAGGTCTCCCCGCAGGGCTGGCACGAACTCTACCTGAAGGCCCGTCCGGAGATGCCGGCGCCCGAAGCGACGGAGATCCCGCCCACGGACCAGCGCCGTCCCGGCCTGTTGAAGCAGATTTCTATTTTCCTTCGCCGCAACCTGCGCGCCAAACTGACGAACCTGCAATACATCCTCGTCACGCTGCTCGAAGCGCCCCTGCTGGCGCTGGTCTGCGGCCTGCTGACGCATTATGCCCCCGACGGCGGGATGTACACGGTTATGGAGAACAAGAACCTCGTTTCCTACTTCTTTATGGCCATCATCGTCGCCATTTTCCTCGGAATGTCGGGCAGTGCGGAAGAGATTATCCGGGACCGGGCCCTGCTGAAGCGGGAGAAATTCCTGAACCTTTCGTACCCGGCGTACATCTGGTCCAAGATCCTGTTCGCCGCCGCCGTCTGCGCGATTCAGACGCTGCTCTTCATCGTCGTCGGCAATGCCCTGATGGGTATCCATTTCAATTTTGCGATGTGGTGGGGTATCCTGTTCCTCGCCGCGTTCCTTTCCAGTCTCATCGGCCTGATCCTTTCGCAGTGTATGTCGTCGGTCGTGGCCATCTACATCACCATCCCCCTGCTGCTGATTCCTCAAATCCTGCTCTGCGGCCTGGTGGTGCGTTTCGACGACCTCAACCCCGGCAGCGAGACGGGCAATGTCCCCGTCATCGGCGAAGTGATTCCTTCCCGCTGGGCCTTCGAGGCGCTGGCCGTCTCCTCCTTCTCGGACAATCCTTACGAGAAACCCTTCTATGAGGGCGACCGCGAAAAGTTCGTCTGCCAGTATTACGAGTACGTTTTCCTGCACGAACTGGAGTCCCAGTTGGAAAGCCGGGAATTCGAGCGCGGGCAGGGCATTGAGGAAAAGCCCCAGCATATGGCCGTCCTGCGTGCGGAACTGCCGCACCTCGCGGAAATCTGCGAAATCGACCCTTATGAGGGCGATGAAAGTTATGCGTCCCTCTCGGCCTATCTCGCCCAGGCGAAGAAAGTGCTTTCCAGCCGCGGCAACCGCGCCACGCTCGCCCTGGACCGCGAGGTGGGGGCCTTCGTCCGCGAACACGGAATGGAGGCGCTGCGCGACCTCAAGCGGGACAGTTACAATATCCAGTTGGAGAATCTGGTGCTGGGACGCGATGCCGAACGGCGCTGCAGCGTCGTCGGAAGCCATATCGTCCCGCGCTGCGGAGCGGTTTTCCTGCCGCCCCGCTCCACCTGCGGACGCGCCCCCTTCTACAGTGGAATCAAGCGTATGGGAACGCTCGAAATCCCTACGCCGCTCTTCGATATCGCCGTGTTGGTTTTGATGTGTATTTTCGCCGCCTGTTGTTTATTTGTGAATTTCCCGGAATTTTTGCTAAATTTGCGACGTATAGTGCGAAATAAATAAAAAATCGACCGATATCACTATGAAAAAATTGACTGTTATCCTGCTCGCCCTTGCGGTGGTGATGCTTCCTTCCTGCAAGAATCAGAGCAAGAAAAAAGCGGCGCAAGATGCCTCCAAGACTGAAATCAGCCAGAAGGAAAAGCTGGTGACCGAGGAATTGAAACTCAATCTCCAGGCCTTGAGCGAGTCCGTTTCGAAGATGAAATCCGTTCCCTTCATCTATTCCAGCAACGGTGCCGTGAAACTGTCCCCGAAGGAAAAACTGGTCAAGCCGGACTACCTGCTGAATCCCGCATTGGTTTCCGACCTCGTCACCCTGACCCAGAAATACCGCGCCGTGGCGATGCTGAGCGTGGATAAGGCCGTGGCCGAACTCTACGAAATGCCGGTGAAGGAATACGAAGATTACACCGCGAAGGTTGCGTTGGACATCAACGATGCGGCCCTGCTGCAGTTCTCCGAGAGCCTTCAGGCCAACAAGGGTGCCGGCGAGGCATTCTCCACCTTCTATGATGCCGAGATAGAGGCGAACCGCGCTCCCTTCTTCTGGGAGGCCGCCGCTGCCGGTATGGTGGAGCAGCTCTTCGTCTGCACGAAGAATCTGGACAAGTTCATCGGCATGTTCGACGATCAGTCCGCCAGCGACGTGACCTACAACTTCGTCTGCGTGCACGAAGGCATCAAGTCCCTGATCGAGTTTTATCCTGAAATGGAAAGCCTCAATACCATCCTCGACCCGCTGTATGTCATCAATGCGATGAACGTGGAGCAACTCAAGATGCAGCTCATCGAACTGAAGGGCGAGATTGAGGTTATCCGTACCGCCCTCCTCAACTAGGGTGAGGTATATTTTCGTCGTCAACGGGCGCTCCGACAAGGCCCATATCCTTCCTGACCTGGAGGCACAGCTTGCAGGTCGGGATATTTCTTATACGACCTATGTCACCAAGGGTATCGGCGACGGTACCCGCTACGTGCGGATCCATTGCGAATTCCATCCCGGCGAAGAAGTGTGCTTCGTCGCCTGCGGCGGCAGCGGAACCGTGAACGAGGTGGTCACCGGCATTTTCGGAGCGGGACCGGAAAAAAGTTTTGCGATCCTGGCCTACGGTACGACGAACGATTTTACCAAATGCTGGCCCGGCCGGTCCTTCACTTCCCTCCAGGATTTGCTGGAAGGGGAGGAGAAGCAGGTGGACCTGATCCGCTGCAACGACGACTTTGCGCTCAATGTCGCGAATATCGGCTTTGATGCGATGGTGGCTTACCGGGCCAACGAATTCATCGAACTGGGCCGCAGCAATCCCTATGGCCGCAGTGTGCTGGCGGGGATGCTGGGATCGCGCTTCAACCGCGTCAGGATTTGGGCGGACGGTGAAAAAATCAGCAGTTGCCTGACGATGCTCTGTACGGTGGCCAACGGCCGCTGCTGCGGTGGGGAATTCTTCTGTGCCCCGCGTGCCAAGGTCGATGACGGCCTGATAGAGGTCTGCCTCATCCGCAGCCTTCCGCTTCTGCTTTTCCTGTCGATCCTGCCCCTTTACCGGAGCGGCCGCCACCTGGATTCGAAGCGTTGTATGCGGCATATGGTCTATCGGCAGGCGAAAAAGGTGGTGGTAGAGTCCCCGACTATGATTTTCGTGAGCCTGGACGGTGAGATTACCGCCGGGACCCATCTGGAATTTGAAATCTTGGAAGGCGCCGTCAAACTGCGCCTGCCCCGCCTGAGGGAGGAGGCTGCGCAATGAGGCTGAAACGTTCCCTGGCCATCCGGATGAGTATGATGATCATCGTCGCGGTGTCCGTCCTGTTTATCGGTGCGTTCGCCGGGGTGGCCATTCTGGCCCGCCGTGCCCTGCGTGAGGGAGCGACCCGCAACGCAACCCTGCTGCTGGACAAACTCCGTGAAGAAATCAACCTTTCCCTGCGGGAGGTGGAAACGGCTGCGGAGACTATGATCTGGGTGGTGAAAGAAAAGCAGGTGACCCCCGAGGCCATCTGCGAGGTCCCGCGCCGCCTGGTCGAGTTCAATACGCCCATCATCGGAAGTACCGTGGCCTTCGAGCCCTGGTTTTACCCTTCTGAAGGTTATTGGTATGCCCCTTATTCTTACCGTGACGAGCAGTCCGGTGAGATCAGGTCCATCCAGATGGGCAACGAGAACTACGACTATTTCAATATGGAATGGTATCGTGAGCCCCGTCGTAACGCGCACAACCGTTGGAGTGACCCTTACTTCGACGAGGGCGGCGGCGAGCAGATGATGGCGACCTATTCCGTCCCCATCTGGAACGAAAATATGGAGGTCTATGCCATCCTGACCGCCGATATTTCCCTGAAACGCTTCTCGGAGAAAGTGGCGGCCGTCCGTCCCTATGAGAATTCCTTCTCTTTCCTGCTGGGCCGGAGCGGTACCTTTATCTGCCATCCCGATTCCACACGGCTGCTTACCCAGACCATTTTCTCCGAAGCCCAGCGCATCGGCAGCGAGACGCTTGCCAAGGTTGGCGAAGAAATGCTGAGGGGCAAGGAAGGATGCACGGAATACACCGGCTCCGACGGCCGGAAGCATTTTATGGCTTACAGCCCGGTATCCAACGGCTGGTCCATCGCCATCTCCTTCCCTTACGAGGATGTGTTTGCGGGCTTGCGGCGGCTCCAGTGGCTGCTGATAGTCATCGGCCTGCTGGACCTCCTTATGCTCTATCTGGTCATCCGCAAGGTCGTGACGCGCCTGACGCAACCCATCACCCTCTTCACCTATACGGCGATGAATATCGCCAAGGGCAACTTCAAGGTGCACGTCCCGGAGGTGAACACGCAGGACGAGTTGAAGCGCCTCCACGATTCGCTGGAATATATGCTTCTTTCCTTCCAGGAATACATCGCGGAACTGCGTTCCTCCACGGCGTCCAACGAGCGTTACGAGAGCGAACTGCATATCGCGTCGTCCATTCAGCGGCAGATGCTGCCCTCCGATTTCTCGAATTCCGAGGGTGTGGACATATTCGCGATGCTTTCTCCCGCCAAGCAGGTGGGAGGGGATCTCTATGACTTTGTCATCCGCAATCGCACGGTCTATTTCGCGGTAGGCGACGTTTCCGGAAAAGGCGTCCCTGCGGCCCTGTATATGGCGATTACCCGGGCGGCCTTCCGTTTCTCATCGGGCTTGGGCATAGGTCCGGAAGGTATCCTCTCCCGTATCAACGACGTATTCGCGGAAGGGAATGCCAGTGCTATGTTCGTGACCCTGTTTATGGGGAAACTGAATCTCGATACCCTGGAACTCGAATGGTGCAACGGCGGACACAATCCCATCGTGATCGTGAACCCGGACGGTAGCTCCGAATTCCTGCAGGCCAAACCCAATCTGGCCGCGGGCCTGTTCCCGGGCTTCCCCTACGTGAGGGAATCCCGTCAGATGCAGAAGGGCTCCCGCCTGATCGTCTATACCGACGGCGTGACGGAGGCGGAGCGGGCGGACCAGGCGCAGTTCGGCGAAGAGCGGCTGCTCTCGTTCGCATCTTCGGTTGCTCCGGAGGCCAGTTCCCAGACCTGTTGCGAGGACCTCTTTGACGCCGTTCAGGCCTTTACCGCAGGCAATCCCCAGAACGACGACGTAACCATCCTTTCCCTGAAGATTTAGCGTATGCGGCTCTTTCGGTACTTGGTGCCCGGCCTGCTTTTTCTGGCGGGTTGTGCCTCCGGGGTGCAGGGCGTCCCGGAGCAGGAATCCCCCGGGAGCGTAGAAGAGATCCGCCGGCATCCGGAAAAGGCGGGGTGCCTGATGTATGTCTATGATTATTCTGCGGAAAGCCCGATGACCCCGGCTCCAAGGGGCTACAGACCGTTTTACATCAGCCATTTCGGACGCCACGGCGCCCGTTATGTCCTGGGGATGCAGTATGATACGCTCTACCAGGTCCTGGACCGGGCTGCGCGTGCGGGCCGGCTTACCGAGCGGGGAGAAAGGCTGTTCGGGGAATATAAGGCTTTCCATACCCGGGTGATTCCCCACGAAGGCGAACTGACGAGGATGGGGACCGAGGAACAGCGTGTCATCGCCGCCCGTCTGTTCCGGCGTTTCCCTGAGGTTTTCCGGGGAGAAACGCGGGTCGGTGCCATCGCTACGACGGTACCGCGCGTCATTATGAGTATGTATGCCTTTACCGACGCCCTGCACGAGAAGGACCGTTCCCTGCACGTCGAGGCCGGGGCCTCCGATGCTTTTGACCCGCAGTTGCGTTTCTGGCTCAGTCCCCGTGCGGTGAACCATCCGCTTACCCTGGAGGATATTTCGGCTCCTTATTTGCCGTATTTCCGTCAGACCGTGGATGTTTCCGGTATCCTCGGGCGGATCTTTACGGAGCCCGCCACGATAGGGAAGTCGCTCTCTTTCGATGAGGTCCGTTTCCTCCGCTTTCTGTTTGTCGTGGACTCGGGAATGCAGTGCCTGGATACGCCGGAGCCCCTTTTCGACGGTCTGTTTACGGAGGAGGACCGCATTGCGGTCGCCCGGGCGGACTGGTACCGGATTTTTCGCTGTTTCTGTCATTATGAGGATTCCGGGACGATTTTTCCGGAACTTGCCGGGCAGGCCCTGCAGGACATCATCGACAGGGCGGAGGAGGATATGGCTTCCGGCCGGATGCAGTTGCGCCTGCGTTTCAGCCACGATTCGTCTATGATTCCCCTGGTGGTGAGGATGAATATTGACGGCTACGGCCGGATGGCGCGGACGCCGGAAGAGGCGTTCGAGGTCTATCCTCCCTGGGAGATGCCGATGGGCGGCAGCCTCCAGTTGATCTTTTATCGCCGTCGTCCTTCAGACGAAATCCTGCTGAAGGTCCTGCTGAACGAGCGCGAGGCCAGCCTGCCCTTCGAGGCAGTTACCGGCCCTTACTACCGCTGGAGCGATTTTAAGGCGTATTATGCCGCGCCGTAGTTCCACGTCCTCCTTTGCCTCTACAAACGCGTTGTATCGCATCCCTAAAAAATCGCTCGGCCGTGTTCAACTGGCTTTCTTTTTCGGAAGCGGCTAAAATCCGGGTGGTGAAAACGGACTGCGGAGTTGAGATAAGCCGTATGGTCGTCCCTGTATCTTCTTCTTTCGGAAAAAGGAAAGTGTCGAAGCGGATAGCACCGCCGATGGCGCCCGGGTAGCTCGCTACATCCGCAGGATGTTTACCCCAGACGGCTGCCCAGCCCTCGCCCCGGCGGACTTGTGAGCCCGGATGATAATTGATCCCGGTGGCGATGCGGATTGGCTTACCCTGAAGTTCCCGTGTCGTCACGACAGCCCAGCGGTCATTGTCTACGACATCGACCCGGACACTGACATCCACGGTATCTTCCTGATAGGGGATACCATAGGAGATCATTTCCATAAAGACACCCTTCTCCGTCCTCCCCACAAGAGAGCGCCTTCCTTTGGTAGCGCTGAGCTTAAGCTCCTGCGCACCGTCCCATAGACGTATTCCGCCAAGCCCTACGGTCTTGCCCACGAAATATTCATCGCATCCGGCTCCCTCGTTCAGTTGGGCGTCCAGCGGTGGATACCAGCTCCAACGGGCAAGCTCGTTATCCATTTCCCCGCTCTTGTTGTATACATCTATGGCTCCGCGATCGTCAAAATAAAAACGAAGGGCCATATACTGATTCTCTACGGCAGGTCCGTGATGACCGGCCGTCTTTACCTCCACCCCTTTTCCCGGCGACCATATCTCATTCACCTGCAAGCTGTCGCTACGTAGGAACTGACTGTAGAATGTGTGCTGTGCACGGGCCGTTTTACAGGGGAAGACCAGCAAAGCCAGGCCTAAGAAAAGAAGAACTTTGTTCATACCAAGATACATTATTTCACTTTCACGCGGGGGATATCCTCCCAAAGGGTGGTATAGTGGGGCGACTGGTGGTCGCGGGCCATACGGATGTGGCCGTCGCCCTGAGTACCCAGCAGCAGCGATTCCCGGCCATAGGAACGGTGAATGGCGTCGATGGCGGAGGATAGCCGCCCCTCGCGCTCCTGTGTCTCACTGTCGCTGAACAGGCTCCCGGTATGGTCTTCCGCCTGCACGAGCCGGGTAATGACCACTCCGGCCTTCTTATAGCCATAACCCGGCCGGAAAAGCGCTTTCAACGCCTCCAGCGAAGCCTGGATAAGTATCCGGTAGTCCGACGAAGCCTCCGGCAGCACGACCAGCTGCGAGCCGTAGGTCTGCGGCGCCGACTCCTTGAAACGGTTGGTAAAGGCAAAGACCGCCAACTCGAGGGCCAGCGAGCCCTGTTTGCGCAGTTTCGCGACGGCACTTCCGGCAAAGTTCGCCACCTGCTCCGAAAGCAGCGGCAGATTGTCAATCTCCTTGGCGAAGGAGCGCGAAACGCAGATGCTCTGCTTCGGCTCGATCAAATCCTCGAACTCGATGCAGGGCACTCCGCGCAGTTCCTTCCAGGTCTTGAACCCCGGCAGCGCGAAAAGCTTCCGCACGGTAGTTTCCGGCAGTTGCGTATAATCCCAGGCCGTGCGGATGCCCATTTTCTCCAGTTTGGCCGAGGACCTGCGGCCGATGCCCCAGATATCGCGTGCAGGGAACTTCCGAAGCACTTTTTCGATATCCTGCGGCCGATGCATATAGCAGCCGCCCCGAAGCTTCGGATACTGTTTGCAGAGTTTCGAAGCGATTTTCGCGAGGGTCTTCGTCGGCGCGATGCCGACCGATACGGGAATGCCCGTAAGCCGCAGGCAGGCTTGCGATATCGCCTTGGCATAGGCATCGAAATCCAGCCCTTCGCAGCCGCTCAGGTCGAGGAATGCTTCGTCGATGGAATACTGCTCCACCGCGGGGGCGTAGCTGCGAAGCACCTCCTGCACGCGTCGCGACATATCGCCGTACAAGGCATAATTCGAACTGAAGACCGCGACGCCGCAGCGTTCCGTCAGGTCCTTGACCTTGAAATAGGGATCACCCATTTTGATTCCCAGGGCCTTGGCCTCGTTGGAGCGGGAAATGGTGCAGCCGTCATTGTTGGAGAGCACGATGACCGGCTTTCCGTTCAGGTCCGGACGGAAAACCCTTTCGCAGGAGACGAAAAAGTTGTTGCAATCGGCCAGGGCGTACATCCCTCAGGCTTTCTTGATGATCCAGGTGACGACGCCCCAGATCAGGAAATTGTTGTCCGCACCGACGTGGATGGGCTTGAATTTGGTATTTTTCTCGTTGCAGGGCAGCAGCACGGCTTCCGTTCCCTTGATCTCCACGCGCTTGACGGTATATTCCCCGTCGATGAAACATACGGCCTTGCAGCCGTTGAAAGGAGAAAGCGAGCGGTCTACGATGATGATGTCCCCTTCGTCCATATCGGCATCCACCATCGACACTCCGTCGATGCGGAAGAAAAAGGTCGAGGCACTGTGGCGCACGAGCAGCTTGACCAGGTCAAGTTTTTCGCGCAGGTCTTCCGCCGGGGACGGAAAGCCCGCCTTCACTTCGCCCATGAAGGGTAATTCCCCGGAGGGAAGGTCTGTCGTCGGATAGGGTTGCATGCTTTTGCAAAGCTACAATTTTTTTGGATAACTTTGCGTGATGATACAAAAGACGAATGCCGCAAGGCTGCTTGATGCCGCAGGAATTGCCTACCAGCTCATTCCTTACGAAGTGGATGAGGAGCATCTGGATGCGGGCCACGTGGCCGCCCAGTTGGGAGAGGATCCCGACCGGGTCTTCAAGACCCTCGTCCTGCGCGGCGACCGCAACGGTCCCTTCGTCTGTGTCATTCCCGGTTCCCTGGAGGTGGATTTGAAACTGGCCGCCAAGATCTCCGGCAACAAGAGTTGCGAGATGCTTCACCTGAAAGAACTCTTTCCCCTGACCGGATATATCCGGGGAGGCTGTTCTCCCATCGGGATGAAGAAGGCCTTCCCGACCTTCATCCACGAGAGCGCCCTGCTCTATGAGGGCATCTATGTCAGCGCCGGCGTCCGGGGTCTCCAATTGCTGATCGACCCCCAGGCCCTGATCGATTTCATCGGCGCCGGGATTTATCCGATGCTGTAGCGGAACTGTTTGGATTCGACCGTCCAATCCGCCCGTTTCAAGAACGCCTGAAAGGCGCCGCCTGTTTAACGTATCGAAAAATAATTTAAAACATACTTTAAATATATTTCAAATACGTTTATCTATCTTCCCCAGCTGGGGTATCGCTATAGCGCTCGGGCAGGGGTGACAGGGGAAAGGTAGGGTTGTACGCTCCGCATTCTTCTTATGATTTCTTTGTCGTTGCGGGTACGTTGCATGGTATAATCCGACTGCAAACCCATCAGCAGGTCAGCGGAGATTCCCAGCGCAGATTCGATGTATAAAGCCGTGGGGACCGTCAATGGTCTCCGCTCGTTCAGGATATCGTTGAGCATGGTATAAGGAATACCGATGCGCCCGGCGAAATCTTTTTGGGATATTCCCCGTGCTATCAATTCATCCTTGATTACTTCGCCCGGATGAGTGGGAGTAAACTTCTTGCTTGTCATATTGCTATTGATAGTGATTCGATAATTCCAAAATGTTGCAGACGGTTACAATAATTTCTCCGTCTGAGCGCTCTGTTATGAACTCCAACCTGTACTTATCTGTTACCCGTACAGATTCCTTCCCCGCTTTGTCTCCGGATAGTTTCTCGTAGTTCAAGGAATTGAAGGGGAACAAGTCTTCAACCCCCTTGGCATGTTTCAGAATGTTAACAACCTTTATATATTTCTTGATGACTTCTGGCTGAAACCTATGCTTCTTGTCGGAAGTCTGGTTGTAATAAAGGTCGGACAGGTATGCCTGTTTAAAAACTATCTGCATCGCGCAACACTTTTCGGCAAAGGTAGATAAATTTTTGAAAATACACTAAAAAAGTGGATTTTTTCAAGATGAAGGGAGATAAGTGTGGTGTTGACATTTGTAGATTAGTTCATTATATTTGCAAAGTCGGGTAACCGACTGACATAAAGCGAAAGTGTTTCGCGTTGTCCTTGTATGAAATCTGGTAAATTTTGAGAGGGACGATGATTGAAGCGCTCCGCTCGGCATTGATTACTGCCCGGTCTATCTTGACCGTTGGTTTATATGTCGAGTGTGGAGTATCGGTCAAATCCATTCTCAAGGTCCTACCAGAACCCCATACAGTGGAGGCGAAGCGGCTCCACACTTTTGTATTATAAAAAAACTCGCGGAGTCGGAGAAAAATATTTTACTATGAAAAAAATCATTTATTTCTTTCTCATTGCTCAGGCAGTTATGTTTAACAGCTGTTCAAAAGAAGTAATTCCAACAAAAGAAAAGGACAAAACTCCAAAAACTAATTATTGCACAGCGGAATTATTTTATAACTCGGAAACTGATCAGATAGGGGTAAGAGTTCTTGATTCTGGAGGAAGTATAGATTTAGATGCTCATGTCCAAGGAAAAATGGTCCTGACAGGACTAATAAATTATGAGGAATGTCGATACGATTATGTGGATGGGAAATTAACGACTTATACTGTACCAGTTAGCAGTGATTGTCGTTGGGATGAGGAATTGTTTTATGGTAGTTCTGCTATACTTCATTCAGGAAAACGGGAAGAACTGGCCCTTTCTACTTATCCGAAATTAGTGGAAGCATTTAATTATCCGTTTATGAATCTGAGTTTTGCAATTATCTGTACTAAGAAGTCTCGACCTGCGGCTTAGGCGGTCGGCCGGGCTTGCCCTTGTTGGACTTCTTGGACGTGTAAGTCGGGCGGCAGCCCTCCGGGACCTCAAAGCCA
>Ga0265298_10000721_pt1 | contig 48172 bp, 38 predicted proteins | sample AusTroGonzalo_MG_3_FD_193486 | JGI IMG/M metagenome (GOLD analysis project Ga0265298, IMG submission 193486) | Bovine rumen microbial communities from tropical cattle in Woodstock, Queensland, Australia - Gonzalo_01 | ecosystem: Host-associated > Mammals > Digestive system > Stomach > Rumen ...
GGCTTGTCGATGCGTACAATCTCAATCTTTGAGAACTCGTGCAGACGGTTCAGACCACGAACGTCCTTACCGTATGAACCAGCCTCACGACGGAAACACTCTGTGTATGCACAGTTCTTGATAGGCAGATCCTTCTCGTCCAAGATAACATCGCGATAGATATTCGTTACAGGAACCTCAGCTGTTGGGATGAGATAGAAGTCATCCACCTCGCAGTGGTACATCTGACCCTCTTTGTCGGGCAACTGACCTGTGCCGTAGCCTGAGGCAGCGTTTACGACTGTAGGAGGCATAATCTCCGTGTAACCACTCTTGCGAGCCTCATCGAGGAAGAAGTTGATGAGCGCACGCTGTAGGCGGGCACCCTTACCGATATAAACTGGGAATCCGGCGCCGGTAATCTTCACACCCAGGTCGAAGTCGATGAGGTTATATTTCTTAGCCAGCTCCCAGTGAGGCAGAGGATTAGCAATACCCAGCTTGGGGTTTACATCCCAGTTGCCTACGGTATCGTTGGCTGTGCACTCCTTCAGGTTGCTCTTTACCACGTGGTTGTCTTCAGCAGCAGCACCCTCGGGAACCTCGTCATAGGGGATATTGGGAATCTGGCAGAGTAGGCGAGTCATCTCCTCCTGAGCCTGATTCATGGTCTCCTCAAGCTGCTTGTTGGTTTCCTTCATCTTAGAAACCTGTTCCTTGATGGCATCAGCTTCGGCTTTCTTGCCTTCCTTCATCAGACCACCAATCTGAGCAGCCATTTTCTTGGCCTCCGACAGGTTCTTGTCGAGTTCCTGCTGAGCTTCACGACGCTGCTTGTCAACGGCGAGCACCTCGTCGATAGCTTCCTTGGCTCCCTTGAAATGTTTTTTCTCCAAGCCGCGAATCACGCGCTCGGTTTCCTCAGTAATGAGTTTCAGTGTAAGCATAATTATTTTATTTTTGTTTTAGTTCATTGAGACGGGCTATGTATTTGCCCAGGATGTCGAATTCCAGATTAACCACGCTTCCTACCTTGATATCCTGGAAGTTGGTATGTTCCATGGTGTAAGGAATGATAGCTACCTGAAAAGAGTGCGATGTGGGATTGCATACGGTCAGCGAAACGCCATTGACGGTCACCGAACCTTTGTCAACTGTGAAATAGCCGTGAAGTGCCATCTCGCGGTTCTCAGGATAGTCGAAGGTGAAATAAGTAGAGCCATCAGCATCCTCCATCTTGATACATGTGGCAGTCTGGTCCACGTGTCCCTGTACGATATGACCGTCCAGTCGTCCGTTCATAATCATCGAGCGTTCAACGTTCACCTTGTCGCCCACCTTGAGCAGTCCCAGGTTGGTACGGTCGAGCGTTTCCTTCATGGCAGTCACCACGTAGTTGTCGCCCTCTATCTTCACCACTGTGAGGCACACACCATTATGAGCCACGCTCTGGTCGATGCTCAACTCGTTGGTGAAGGAGCAAGTGAGTGTGAAATCAATGTTTTCCCTGTCGTGTTCAATGGCTACGACAGTTGCGAATTCTTCAATAATTCCTGAGAACATATAGCCAATTGTCCTTTCTCTTTATATTAAAAAGGGGGCCGTAAGGGTGATGTGATGAAAACTCCTTTGTTAAAAGATAAGGGCGCTCTCCGTCTTTGTAATCCATCGGCATTCCGAAAAAAGCTTGGTTAATGGCCCGCCATTGACAAGAGAAGACATCCCGAGTTTCAATGTTATTTGATGAGTATCCCGATCGAACCAATACGGCCCCGATGTCTTGTTTCAGGCTGCAAAGTTACGAAATAATTTATAAATAGTGCGTCTTTTCCCAAAAAATATGTACCTTTGTATGCGAAAATAAACACTTGACTACTTAAATAAACAATGAGAAAACTTCTTTTTTGCTTTTCAGCATTTCTGTTTACCCTCTGTTCTACTGCACAGCAGCGCGTGGTAACCAGTCTTAATTTCGGTTGGCGCTTTATGGCGGGCGATGTGCCCGGTGCCTCGGCATCGCTGTACGACGATAGCCAATGGCGCATGGTTGATGTACCTCACGACTTTCAGATAGAGCAGCCTTGGGTGGCTCCCGCTGCTGATGAGAAGGCCGACAACGACGACCCCGCAGCCAATATCAAGAGTCGTCTGTCGAGTCGTGCTTTCAAGGAGATGGGGAAGGGTTGGTATCGTTATCATCTGACTCCTGCCGATTCTCTGAAAGGGCGCCGACTGGTGCTCGATTTTGGTGGCATCATGTACGTAGGTGATGTCTATTTAAATGGAGAACGCATTGGCGGCACCGATTATGGCTATGTGGGCTTTGAAGTCGATGTGACCGATAAGTTGAAATTTGGACAAGACAATGTCATTGCTGTGATGGCCGACACTCGTGAACCAGGTAATTCCCGCTGGTACACAGGTGGTGGACTGTTCCGTGACGTCCGTTTGAAAAGCACTGCTAAAGATGTCTTTTGGGGCCGCTATCCACTGCGAATAGTAACGCTAAACAATCGTTATGTCACTATTACTGCCGAGGTGGTAACAAAGGGGAAAGACAAGGTAATGCCAGTTGATTACTGTATCAAGGCACCTGATGGAACCTGTGTCTTCAAAGGAAAGACAGAGGTGAAGCGTAATACGCCCACACGTTTTATTGAACAGGAAATAGCCCATGTGGAGATTCCCGATGCTCAGTTGTGGGACTGCGAGCACCCAAACCTCTATACTGTTGAGGTGACACTACATAATGAGAAGGGCGACGTGGTAGATACCTACAGTGAACATTTCGGCTTTCGCACCGTTGAAATAACCTCAGACCACGGTTTGCTGCTCAATGGCAAGAAGGTTCTTCTTAAAGGTTATGCCAACCACCACTCACTCGGTGCCCTTGGCGCTGCCGCTTATCCACGTGCCATCGAGAAGCGCATCCAACTGATGAAACAGTTTGGTATCAATCATATTCGCACATCGCATAACCCCTATAGCCGCGAGTTTATTGAGCTTTGTGATAAATATGGTATTCTGGTCGTTGACGAACTCTATGATAAATGGACACGTCAGCATACTGGTGGTCGTGTGCCTTTTGAGGAACTCTGGCAGAAAAATATACCAGAATGGGTGAAGCGTGACCGTAACTCACCCAGTGTGGTGCTGTGGAGTCTTGGTAATGAGCTTCAGCAAGACCCGAACCAGCCCTATAATGATTATGGAGTCACGATTTATCAATTAATGAAGACCCTCATGCTTCGCTACGACAGCACACGTCTTGTTACTGTTGCCATGCATCCCCGCTATCGCAATTGGGAGACCGACTCGCTACCTTGCGACCTCGCCATGAAGACCGATGTACAAGCCTATAATTATAGGTATATGTATTTCCCTGGCGATGGCCGTCGTTTTCCTTGGATGAAGTTCTATCAGAGTGAGGCTTCTGTCTCTGCCATGGGACAGAACTATTTCGATATGGATCTGGAGAAAGTGATCGGACTAGCTTACTGGGGTGCCATCGACTATTTGGGTGAGAGTCAGGGATGGCCTGCCAAAGGGTGGAGTCAGGGCGTTTTTGACTTGGAACTCAATCCTAAGCCCAAGGCATACTACATGAAGAGTTTCTTCCAGCCTGAAGAACCTGTTGTTCACATTGCGGTGATTGACAAGAAAGGTGATCAGATGTGGAATGGTGTGCAGACAGGCAATGATGGAATGAGTGACCATTGGAACCGCATAGAAGGTCAGCACTTGTCACTGATTACCTATACCAATGGCGATGAGGTTGAACTCCTATTGAACGGGAAAAGCCTCGGCAAGAAAGCCAACGATGTGAAAAATGGTAAGATGCGTAACCTGATTCGATGGAATGATGTAGTCTATCATTCTGGAAAACTGGTGGCTGTAGCCTATCGTAACGGTAAGGAAGTGGCTCGTCATCAGATAGAGACAACCGGTGAGCCTGTTCGTCTGAAAGCAGAGGCAGATAATAACATTTGGAAAGCTGACGGTATGGACCTGCAGCATGTACAAATCACTGTGCTCGACAAAAAGAACCGTCGTGTGCAGACAACCAATCAGGACGTGAGATTCACCGTAGAAGGTAATGCGCAGATTGTTGGTGTGGTAAATGGTGATATCAATTCAGACGAACTGCATGTAGCCAGCCACCGTCGCCTGTTTAATGGCTCTTGTACGGTGATTCTGCGTTCTACGAAAGAGGCAGGTCCTGTAACGCTTACCGCTGTTTCACCTGGATTAAAACCGGTCAAGGTGAAACTATCCACGAAAGAATAATTATTTAGGTTCTACATGTACCGCTATGTGAGTCTCGGCTCCGTAGCGGTTTTTTAATATCTCTTCCACCTCCGAGGCTTTGTCATGGGCTTCACGTAGGGAGATATCTCCGTCCATGAGAATATGAAACTCAATGGCGTAGTGATTGCCTATGCGACGTGTGCGCAGGTCGTGGGGATTTGACACTCCGTCAATGGATCCTGCCAATTGCAGTATCTCATTCTCTACCGCATCGGGTAGGGAGTGCTCCATCAAGTCGCCAATGCCATCACGTAATAGGTTGATGGACACCTTCGTGATAAACGCAGCCACGACGACCGAAGCTACAGGATCCAATACCGTCCATTTCTGTCCTAAGAAGATAGCCCCACCAATACCGGCAGCTGTACCAATAGACGAAAGCGCGTCGCTACGATGATGCCAAGCATTGGCTTCCACCGCTTGCGAATGAAGTTTTTTCGCCTTGATCATGGAGTAGTGATATACAGCCTCTTTTAATACAATGGAAAGCAGGGCGGCCCATAATGCCAACATGCCGGGCGCTTGCAATGTCTCACCGCTCGCCCAAGCAATGATTTTACTGATGCCGCTATACATGATTCCGGCAGCAACTACAAGTAGAGCAACACCAATGAGTGTCATGGCCAGTGTCTCGTACTTCCCATGACCGTAGTCATGAGATTTGTCTTTGGGCATACTGCTTATGCGCACAAATACGAGAACGATGATGTCTGTAAGGAAGTCTGAGAGTGAATGAACGGCATCGGCAACCATGGCGGCACTATGTCCCATAATGCCGGCAAAGAACTTGAACAGCAGTAGTATAACATTGACGGCTCCGCCAACGAGCGTAACCTTATAGATCTCCTTACTTCTTTCCATCTTCTTGTGTGTCTATCTTAGTTCTTGCTTCAGGAATCTGGGCGTATATCCCTTCTTGCTCTTAGCCACCTCTTCAGGTGTTCCTTCACAGAGCACGGTACCTCCCTTGCGTCCGCCTTCCGGTCCCATGTCGATGATGTAATCGGCCTGTTTGATAACATCTAGATTGTGTTCAATGATAATCACCGTATTGCCACGATCCACCAGTTTGTGGATCACCTGCATCAGTATGCGGATATCCTCAAAGTGGAGTCCGGTAGTCGGCTCGTCAAGAATATAAATGGTTTTTCCTGTATCTCTCTTCGACAGTTCGGTGGCCAGTTTTACACGTTGACTCTCACCACCAGAGAGGGTAGTGGAAGACTGTCCCAGTTTGATGTAGCCAAGTCCTACATCCTGGATAGTCTTGATTTTCCTAAGGATGTCGGGCACGTTCTCAAAGAATTCCACCGCTTGGTTGATGGTCATGTCGAGAACATCGGCAATGGACTTTCCTTTATAGCGTACCTCCAGCGTCTCGCGATTGTAACGCTTGCCGCGACACTCCTCACAAGGCACCTGTATATCAGGTAGGAAGTTCATCTCGATAGTCTTGTAGCCATTACCGCCACAAGCCTCGCAGCGACCGCCCTTCACGTTGAATGAGAATCTGCCCGGTTTGTAACCACGGATCTTCGCTTCTGGCAGATTGACAAACAAGGAACGGATGTCTGAAAAAACACCGGTGTAGGTTGCAGGGTTAGAACGTGGGGTGCGTCCCAATGGTGACTGATCAACATTGACCACCTTATCTATATATTGCAAACCATCAATAGACTTGTATGGCATGGGCGCTTTTAAGGAATGATAGAAATACTGCGAGAGTATAGGCTGCAAGGTCTCGTTGATGAGTGTGGACTTTCCGGAGCCGCTGACGCCAGTGACCACGATGAGTTTGCCCAATGGAAAACTAACGTCCACGTTCTTCAGATTGTTGCCTGTACATCCATGTAATACCAAACTATTTCCTGAGCCCGGTCGCCTTTCCGTCTTATCGCTGCATTGCAGTTTGCCGCTCAAATATTGCGCTGTGATAGTATCTGTCTTCATCATCTCTTCTGGCGTGCCTTGGAACACCACTTCGCCACCTTTTCGTCCGGCACGTGGACCAATGTCTATGACGTAGTCGGCAGCCAGCATCATATCCTTGTCGTGTTCCACAACAATAACCGTGTTTCCCAAGTCGCGCAGTTCCTTCAACGAGTTTATAAGCCGTTCGTTGTCACGCTGGTGCAAACCAATAGACGGTTCGTCAAGGATATAAAGAACGTTGACTAGCTGTGAGCCGATCTGAGTAGCCAGACGTATACGCTGGCTTTCGCCACCAGACAAAGAGGCAGACTGACGGTTCAATGCAAGATAGTCAAGACCCACATCCAGAAGGAAGTCCAGACGGGTGCGTATCTCTTTCAGAATCTCTGTGGCGATTTGCTTTTGCTGATTATCTAAATGAGGTTCCACCTCGTCAATCCATTGACGTAGCTCACTGATATCCATGGATGACAGTTCGCTGATGTTCTTATCCCAAACTTTATACGATAGTGCCTCGCGGTTCAGTCGCTGACCGTGACATTCAGGACACTCACATTCAGCCATGAATTGGTCGGCCCATTTTTGTGCGCTGGCCGAGTCGTCGCTGTCCATGATATCACGGAGATATTTGACGATGCCATCATAACGCACGAAATAATCGCTGGATGTATGTACCACATCCTTATCTATTCGTACATCTTCAAGACTGCCATAGAGAATCTCGCTCATGGCATCCCATGGAATCTCATTGATGGGTATCTTGATGTCGCACTCGTATTTCTTTAAGACTGCATCTATCTGCCAGAATATCAATTGGCTCTTGTGTTTCCCTAAAGGAATTATTCCACCCTCATAGATGCTTTTGCTTGGGTTGGGAATCACTTTCGTGATATCAATCTCGTTGATCTTTCCAAGACCCTTGCATCGCGGACATGCACCTTGTGGTGAGTTAAACGAGAAGTTGTTTGGTGCTGGGTCACTGTATGAAATACCCGTTGTCGGACACATGAGCCGTTTGGAGAAATACTTGATGTTGCCAGTCTCGTTGTCGAGTATCATGATAAGACCATCTCCTTGTTTCATGGCCAAGGCCACCGTCTTCTTTAAGCGTTCATTAACACCCCCTTCGGCAGGAGTCTCAGGCAGCGCCATCTTGTCGATGACCACTTCTATGTCATGGTTCTTATAACGGTCCACCTTCATGCCGCGTGTGATTTCCACAATCTCGCCATCCACGCGCATGTTGAGGTAACCTTTGCGGCGCATGGCCTCAAAGAGTTCACGATAGTGTCCTTTTCTGGAACGAACAAGCGGAGCCAGTATGAAGATGCGTTTGCCGGCATAGTCATGCATAATCATCTCCTGCACCTTTTCTTCGGTGTATTTCACCATAGGTTCTCCCGTCTCATAGCTATAGGCTTTACCTGCGCGTGCAAAAAGCAAACGCATGTAGTCGTAGATCTCTGTGGTGGTACCTACGGTTGAACGGGGATTCTTATTGGTGGTTTTCTGCTCAATACTGATAACGGGCGAAAGACCAGTTATCTTGTCAACATCAGGTCTTTCCATGCCTCCCAGGAAATTGCGAGCATATGCCGAGAATGTTTCTATATAGCGTCGTTGTCCTTCTGCAAAGATGGTGTCGAATGCCAACGACGACTTACCAGACCCCGAGAGGCCGGTAATGACGGTCAGCGAGTTGCGCGGAATCTCTACGTCGATGTTCTTCAGATTATGGACACGTGCCCCGAATACTTGTATTTTTCCTTTTTCTTCCATGAGTTATAATCTCCTTAGGGTGTTGATGTCGATGAGCCTCTGTCGTTGAGTCCTTTCAGTACGTTGATGTCTTTACGGATTTCATAGACATGTCCGTCGGCTCCTTTTGCATTTACATACAGGAAGTAGACGCCATCATTAACAACCTTGCCTTTGTATTTACCATCCCATTCACCTGCGGGATCGTTCCATTCGTAAAGTTTCTGCCCCCAGCGGTTTAAGATGATAGCCTTGAACTTGACAATGCTCTTCCAGCCATCCTTGGCCTTAAAGGTGTCGTTTACGCCGTCACCGTTGGGCGAGAAGGCATTGGGAAACTCCAATTTACTTTCTAAAATAGTGATGGTGACAACCTTGGGCGACAGTTCATTCCCTTGGTCATCGAGTTTGGTTCTAAGCTCCACATTATAAGTGCCCGACTCATAGAATGTGTACTGTGTGTCCTCCTCGTAGCGCACAAACATTTCCTCGTAAACGCCAGCCGATTTCTGTTTCATGAAATGCCACTCATAAGACGGATCGAATCCATCCATATTGGTGGGATTAGCCTTGAAGGTTACCTCCAGTGGCGCCTGGGCATTGGAAATGCTGTTTGATATCTGTGAAGTCTTGTTGTCATCGATATAGTAAGCCTGAGGATCTACATCCTGTGCCGTTGCTGAAAGTGGCAGAAGCAACAGGGATAGCCATAGGAAACTCATGATTCTTTTTTTCATCGTTTTTTATGTTTTAACGTGCAAAGATAGTAATTTATTGATAATAAACCATTCTTTGTTAGAAACTTTTTTGCTTTGCTTGCAATCATTTCATAAATATTTCGTATTTTTGCAGTCGAAAACGCAATTGTTTATGCATATGACTCGATTGTTACGTTATCTTTGCATCGCTATTCTATTGTGTTGTGCAGGAATCATTCATGCACAATTTGTGAAGGTGCATAAAGTACAGAAGAAAGAGACCATCTACGGTATTGCTCGCATGTATGGCATTACTCAGGAGCAGTTGAAGCAGGCTAATCCTGTCATGGAACAGCCTGGTTATCAATTGAAGAAAGGTGATCGAATCAATATTCCTGTAACAACGAATGGCGATAACCAGATAAGCAGCACCATCTTTGCCGTTGACGATGTCCGTCAGCGCCACATTCGTATGGGTGTTCTCCTGCCATTACATCTGCAAAACAATGACGGCAAGCGAATGTTGGAATACTATCGTGGCATCCTGATGGCATGTGATAGTATGAAGCACGAAGGCATCTCCGTGGATGTCAATGCATGGAACTTAGCTGAGGAGACTAATCTGGGCTCCCTTCTTCCACAGATAGAGGCTGCAAAGTGCGACATACTGATTGGTCCTTACTACAATAAGCATGTACCTACCTTGGCGGCTTTTGCACAGCAGCATCAGTGTCTGTTGGTGGTTCCTTTCTCTTTGGATATCCCCGAGCTGGTCAACAACCGTTATGTTTTTCAGGTATATCAGCCCTCAGAAGATTTGGACGATATTACGGCACGTCGTTTCTCTGTATGGTTCAAAGACTATCATCCCGTCATCGTAAACTGTGGAGATGAGAAGAGTACCAAGGGCGGATTTACATCGGCGCTTAGAACTCAGTTCGAGAAGGACGGAAAGATGTACAATCTGACCAGCATCACTTCACCAGACCTTAATTTCATGGGAGCTTTCCTTAAGGGCATCCCCAACGTGGTTGTTCTTAATACCGGAAATACCAGTTACGTATCTCAGTTGTTCAGACGACTGGAAAACATCATTCAGCAACATCCTGATGTGAAGATATCTGTGTTCGGATATACGGAATGGTTGGGTGGTATCTATGCACAGCAGCCCAACTTCCACCGTTTTGATACTTATATCCCAGCACCGTTCTATACCAATCTCAACTCACCACTGACCATCAGACTGCAGCAGCGTTATCGTTGGAATTTCCATCAGGACATGCTGGCTATCATGCCACGCTTTGCTCTGACAGGTTTTGATCATGCAGTCTTTTTCCTTCGTGGACTTCATAAGTACGGCATGCAATTCGATGGGGCAGCTGGTCGCTTTGGCTATCAGGTCATTCAGACACCATTGAAGTTTGAGCGTGTAGGACAGGGCGGATTACAAAATAAAGCATATATGTTTATTCATTATAAACCAGACTTCACAATCGATGCACTTAATTATTAAAAAGATGGTGAAGCGGTTCTTTCTCTCATTGGCTTTTTTGGCACTTGCAGGTGCCGCAAAGGCTCAGATAGGTGATTATCGTAATGAGTTTGCTGTTGGTATCAACGGCGGCTATGTGTTGAGTAATATTGGGTTCACACCTAAGGTACCTCAGGTCATGCATCCGGGGATGACTGGCGGTTTGACATTGCGATATACCTCGGAAAAGTATTTCAATAGTATATGTGCCGTTGTTGCCGAAGTCAACTACACCCAGTTAGGATGGAAGGAAGATATCAAGACTCCCGATGACGAGCCAGTTATTAACGCAGTAACAGGACTTGCTGAATCCTATCAGCGCGACATGACCTATTTGCAGATTCCCGTCTTTGCACGTCTGGGATGGGGGCGCGAACGTCGTGGTGTGCAGTTCTTCTTTCAGGCAGGACCGCAGATTGGCGTGTTCCTCAATGAAAAGACAAAAAAGAACTTTGACGTCAAGGATGTTAAAAACGCCTTTGCTGATGGAACAAGTACGCGCACCTCAACGGTCATTGCCCAAGATACCATGTCAGTAGAGCATAAGGTAGATTATGGTATTGCTGCAGGCATGGGTTTGGAATTTTCTATTCCTCATGCTGGTCATCTGCTGTTAGAAGGTCGTTACTACTATGGTCTTGGTGATATCTATGGAAACTCGAAACGCGACTATTTTGCACGTTCCAACATCGGTACCATCGTATTCAAGATGACCTACCTCTTTGATTTAGTGAAAAGCAAAAACCCTAAAATTAAATAACTATGTTTGAAAACCAACCAAAAGGTCTTTATGCGTTGGCATTAGCCAACACTGGAGAGCGTTTCGGCTACTATACGATGTTAGCCGTCTTTGCATTGTTCCTGAGAGCCAATTATGGACTGACACCTGGTACTGCTGGTGTCATCTACAGTTCGTTCCTGATGTTTGTCTATTTCTTCCCGCTTATTGGAGGCTTTATGGCCGATAAGTTTGGATTCGGTAAGATGGTAACCACTGGTATTATTATCATGTTCCTGGGCTATCTGTTGCTGTCTGTTCCCTTGGGAGGTAACACGGTGGCATTGGCTGTAATGCTGGTGGCACTGGTGAGCATCGGTTTTGGAACAGGCTTGTTCAAGGGTAACCTGCAAGTTATGGTGGGCGACCTCTATAATGATCCGCAGTATGCCGACAAGCGCGACTCCGGTTTCTCCATTTTCTATATGGCCATCAATATCGGTGCTTTGTTCGCTCCGACGGCAGCTATCCGCATCATGGAGTGGGCACAGGTGAACCTGGGCGTTAGTGAGAATGATTCCTATCACTTTGCTTTTGCCGTTGCTTGTGCTTCGCTGATTCTGTCTATCGCCATCTACTATGCTTTCCGCAGCACGTTCCGTCATGTGGAAGGTGGTACCAAGAAAAGTGGAAGTGCCGCTGAGGTCGATACATTGTCGGCATCGGAAACCAAGGAACGTCTGATTGCTTTGTTGCTCGTATTTGGTGTGGTAGCATTCTTCTGGATGTCGTTCCATCAGAATGGTCTTTCGCTGACCTATTTTGCCAACGAGTTTACAGAAACATCCGCTGAAGGTCTGAAGTCTATGGCCTTTAATGTCTGGAACCTTGTTGCCATTATCTTCATGGTCTATGCCGCTTTCTCATTGTTCCAAGGAAAAACAACTAAGAGTCGTGGCATTGCTGCATTAGTTATCGTAGCTGCCCTAGCATTCCTGCATTATAACTATACCACCATCGATGGTAGTGTTGAGGTGAAGGCTCCTATCTTCCAGCAGTTCAACCCCTTCTATGTAGTGGCTCTGACCCCAGTATCGCTTGCCATCTTTGGTTGGCTGGCTGCAAAGAACAAGGAGCCTAAGGCTCCCCGTAAGATTGCTTATGGTATGATTGTGGCTGCAGTGGCCTTCTGTCTGATGCTTTATGCCTCTCTCACACTTCCTTCACCAGTAGAACAGGCAAGCCTTGGTGAAGCAGCACCACGTGTGTCTTCATACTGGCTCATTAGCACATATCTCATTCTTACCTTTGGTGAGTTGTTGCTTTCTCCCATGGGCATCTCGTTCGTATCGAAAGTTGCTCCTCCAAAGTACAAGGGTGCTTGTATGGGTGGTTGGTTCGTATCAACAGCCCTTGGCAACCAGCTTGTCATGGTAGGTGGACTGCTTTGGGGTGATCTTCCTCTTTGGACAGTCTGGGCAGTCTTTGCCTGCCTCTGTCTGTTGGCTGCAGCCTTTATGTTCTTGATTATGAAGCGACTGGAGAAAGTTTGCTAAATGCTAATATCACTTCTGCTGTCCTCCTTTCTCACGTTTGTTGAGTTAAACTGTGAAAACCTGTTTGACACCAACCACGACGTAGGAAAGGAGGACAGCGAGTTTTTACCTGATGGTGTGCGCCATTGGACTAAAACAAGGTACTGGGGAAAATTGAATCGTATTGGTCAAGAGATTATTTCGTGTTCTGATAACATCCCTGATTTAGTCGCTTTGGTAGAAGTAGAGAATGACTCTGTCGTACATCAGCTGACACGACGTTCTTTATTACGAAATGCCGGTTATGAGTATCTGATGACAACCTCCTCCGATGTCCGAGGATTGGATGTCGCCTTACTCTATCAACCCACTTCTTTTCGGCCTATCTGTTATGAATACATCAGTCTTCCTGCCATGAAAGGCATGCGTCCTACACGTGATATACTCTATGTTCAAGGACGTGTGTTTACAGGCGATACCTTACATGTCTATGTTGTACATGCACCCAGTCGCTATGGTGGTGAAAAGGAAACACGTCCTTATCGTATGAAAGTGGCTGAGCTGATTTCTCAGTCTGTTAAGGTGAATCATCAGAAGAATGTGATCGTGACGGGCGATTTCAATGATTATGTAGAAGATGCTTCCTTGAGGTTTTTAGAGAATGCGTCATTGGTCAATGTGACGAAGCATGCACTAGGACGCTGTGGTGAAGCAAAAGGAACGTATCGCTATCAGGGCGAATGGCATTCGCTGGATCATTTCTTTTGTTCGCAGCCCATGGCCGTTCGCGTGGATACAACTTATATAAACGATGACGCTTTCCTCCTTGACGATGATCGTCAGTATGGAGGAAAGCGTCCATTACGTTCGTTTATTGGCCGGCGGTTTCAACTGGGATTCAGCGACCACCTGCCGTTGATTGTTAGATTTTGTTTTTAGAGGATAGTTTTCACAGCTTCAAGCATGCCCTTGGCTTGAATGAGATCGAGGAACTCCTTCACCATTTTATTTAGACCCTCTACCTTGTTTAGGTCTTCCTGCCAGATGAAGTCGGCAGCGAGTACGCCATCGGTAATCTTCTGGGTATCGCCAGTAGCCCACAACTGTTGCAGCAGTTCCATAATCTTTGGATCGTCATTAGGCGTAATCTCTGCGCCATCTTCACGTTTGCCACCTTTGTAGTAGGTAATGATGGCAGCCAGGCCGAATACCAATCCCTTGGGCAGTTCACCCTTGCGCTCCAAATATGTCTTCACACCGGGCAGGTCGCGAGCCTGGAACTTGGGGAATGAGTTCAGCATGATGCTGGTCACCTGATGATCTACGAATGGGTTGTCGAAGCGCTCCAGCACATCACCGGCAAATTTTTCCAGCTCTTCCATTGGCAGGTCGAGGGTCTGCATCAGTTCCTCAAACTGAACCTTGTGGATATATTTTGAGATCACCTCATGGTTGCAAGCATCACGTACAATGTTTACACCACTCAGATAAGCTACTGGTGAGAGCACGGTGTGAGGACCGTTCAGCAGCGTTACCTTACGCTTGTGGTAGGGCTCCTCTGAGGGGACAAACAGAACGTGAAGGCCAGCCTTGTCTGCAGGGAACTCCTGAGCAACTTCCTTTGGAGCCTCAATGACCCACAAGTGGAAGTTCTCGGCCTGTACTACGAGGTTGTCACGATAGCCAATCTTCTCCTGAATCTGGGCAATCTCCTTGCGTGGGAAACCAGGTACGATACGGTCCACGAGTGTTGCATAAACGCCGCAGCTCTCCTCGAACCATTTCTTGAATCCGTCACCAAGGTTCCAGAGTTCAATATACTTATAGATGCAATCCTTGAGCACGTGTCCGTTCAGGAAGATGAGCTCGCAAGGGAAGATAATCAAGCCCTTGGTAGGATCACCATTGAAGGTCTGATAACGGCGATACAACAATTGTACCAGTTTTCCCGGATAGCTACTGGCGGGCTTGTCTTCAAGCTTGCAAGTAGGATCGAAAGCAATACCAGCCTCGGTGGTATTTGAGATAACGAAACGCATCTCTGGTTGATCGGCGAGTGCCATGAAGGCATCGTTCTGAGAATAAGGATTCAGACAACGACTGATGACGTCAATACGCTCCAGTGTGTTCACGGGCTTTCCGTTCTCGCGTCCCTGCAGGTTTACATGATATAGACAATCCTGTCCGTTCAACCAGTCTACCATACCTTGAGCTAGGGGCTGCACAACAACAACAGAACCGTTGAAGTTGGTCTTCTGGTCCATGTTCCAGATAATCCAATCTACAAATGCGCGAAGGAAGTTACCTTCACCAAACTGAATCACCTTCTCGGGCATGACGCTCTTAGGTGCAAAATGCTTGTTTAATGGTTTCAACATTGTCTTGTTTGTTTTAGAGATTTATTTGTTTGTTTTTAATTGCGTGCAAAATTACGTATTATTTTCGATACAGCCAAATTTATGATACCTTTTCTATGGAAATAATAATGGTATCCGTGGTGCTGTCGGTGATGCAGAATCGATGGTCTGGACGATGTCCCACCAACCATGCGATTTCACCTTTCGCATCACATACTACCAGGGTGCGACGCTTCTCGAAAATGCTCAGATGGGCATCGGTCAGGAAATCACTTACCAAACGAGTACCTTTCATGCCAAAAGGTTGAAAGCGATCGCCAGTCTTTATAGGTCGTATTGTGAGAGGAAAGTTAAGCTTTGCTGCGTCCAAACAAGCTGTTTGCTTGTCGGAAATGATATGTTTGCCGTTTTCTTTCTTGATGCGAAACTTCTCCGTACTATTATAAATGTATATGCCAGTCTCTGGTATACGCAGGGTAGGGAGTTCAGCACGGATTGGTTCCACCATGAGCTGTCCACGATTCACTGTCAGCTGGTGTGTGGCAGAGGCCCATTCTCTGCCTGCATGCAGGTCGCGAAGTGATGCGCTGATATTCTCTATGGTGACTGATGAAAAGCCTAACGGACTCAGCCATTCATAGAGCACACTTTCGGGTGATGGCTCTTTCATCAGACTATCTATTGAGATACTGTCATTGATGAGAAGGCGTGCAAGTGCCTCCTTCATACTTTTCTCATAGACTGTTGTTGCCTCACTGATGTGCTGAGCAGTCTTTAGTATATTCTCTGTGGCGCCAGATGTAACCTGATTCAATAAAGGAATAACCTCCAGACGAAGTTTGTTGCGCAGGAAATCCGTTTCCAAGTTCGTACTATCGGTAACGTATGTTTGACCTTTCTCACGAAGCCATTGCTCGATATCTTTTCTGCTGATACAGAGAAGTGGGCGCAGAACGTAGCCATTGCGAGGCTTAATGCCCGAGAGGCCACGAAGACCAGTACCACGAAGCAGATTCATGAGAATCGTCTCTACGGAGTCGTCTTCATGGTGAGCCACACAAATACCTGCGCAGCCGATATCTTCTCGTAATTTCTCAAAATAACGGTAGCGCAGTTCGCGTGCAGCCATTTCTATGCTCACCTTATGGAGTGCCGCATATTCCTTTGTGTCAAAATGAATGAGGTGTAGTTCTACCTGTTGATTCTCACAAAGCTGTTTCACGAACGATTCATCTCTGTTGCTCTCTTCGCCACGTAAATGAAAATTACAATGCACGGCCTCAACGTGGTAGCCCAGCTCTTTCAGCATGAGCAGAAGACAGACGCTGTCTGCTCCGCCGCTGAGTGCCACTAAATACTTCTTTGAGACATCGAGCAGCTGATAGCGTTCGATAAACAGCCTTACTTTATTCAACATATAGAACAAGTCCTTTCAGATATTCTCCTTCTGGATGGTAAATATTGACAGGATGATCTGCAGGCTGATGCAACTGGTGCAGAATGCGTACTTTGCGCTTTGCCTGTGCAGCAGCCGTAAAGACCGCATTACGGAAGTTGTCCTTCGTGACCACCTGTGAACAAGAGAATGTAAATAAGATGCCTCCCTTTGCAATCTTCTCGAAAGCCTTGTTGTTCAAACGGGTATAACCCTTCAACGCATTATGGAGGGCACCACGATGTTTAGCAAAAGCAGGCGGGTCGAGGATAATCAGGTCGTATTTGCCATCCATCCCGTCGAGGTATTTGAATGCATCTTCACAGAATGCCTCATGACGCTTGTCGCCAGGAAAGTTCAGTTCTACATTACTACGTGTCAGGTCGATGGCTTTAGCCGAACTGTCAACCGAGTGAACCAACTCCGCGCCACCACGCATGGCATAGAAAGAGAAACCACCAGTGTAGCAGAACATGTTCAGTACCTTTTTGCCTTTGGCATAGTGTTCCAACAATGAACGATTCTCTCGCTGGTCAACGAAGAAGCCGGTCTTTTGTCCGTGCAGCCAGTCCACATGGAACTTCAGCCCGTTCTCCAGTGCCGTGTCATCATTGCATCCACCATAGATGAAACCATTCTCTGGTTCCATATAGGGCAGGGTAGTCTCACTCTTGTAATAGATGCTTGTAATCTGACTGCCCATCACATTGACCAACTCGCGGGCTATGTCGTGACGACAAAGGTGCATGCCAATGCTATGCGCCTGCATCACGGCCGTAGGACCATAGACGTCGATAATTAGTCCGGGCAAGTTGTCGCCCTCACCATGCACTAGTCGGTAAGTGTTGTTTCTGGGGTTGCCGGCTATGCCGATGCTTACACGCATCTGATAGGCAGATGATAGACGTGACTGCCAGAATGCAGAATCGATAGCCACATTGCTAAACGACAAGATGCGTACGGCAATAGAGCCCTGCTGGAAATGTCCCACGGCAATGAATTCATTGCGCGAGGTCATCACCTGTACTGTCTCACCTTCCTCAATGCCTTCGTCCATTTGTTGGATAGCACCGGAGAACACCCAGGGGTGAAAACGCAACAAACTTTCTTCCTTACCTCTTTTCAAATATATCTTTTTATACATCTGCATGGTTCTCTTCTTGTATTATGAGTTGGTAATCTTTTGTTTCTTTTAGTCTCACAAGCTCTTGGTAGAGCATGATGCAAGCCCAGGCATCGGTTGCTGCATAGAGCTTCTGTTTGTCGCTCAGGATGTCAGCCTCCCAGTTGCTTAGCTGTTGTCGTTTGCTAATCTTTTGTCCGAAGAGATTAGCATAAAGTTTCTGTAGGCTGAGGTCTTCTATACCGATGTCCTTGATGCAGTCCTGAAGGTCTGTGAAATTTCCTGGTTTGAAGTCTGCCAGTTTATGCAGCGAATTAAGGTCATCGTGCCACGACAAACCAATTTTCATGACTTTCTTGTCGGTAAGCAGTTTCAAAAGTGCAGGTGTCAACCCCGTGTGGTTCAGTCGGAACAAGAAGCAGGTGTCGTCTGTAGAAACCTGTAGTAGTGAGACCTTGTGTTGTTGTCCTTTTTTAAATGAAGGACGTGTCTCTGTGTCAAAGCCCAATATGGGTTTCGACAGCAGGTATTCTACAGCCTTCTCCGTTTCGCCCTCCGTTAGGATCACAATGATTCTCCCTTCAAAGGCCGCCACTGGCAATGATGAAATCAGCTTTTTATCGTATTTATTATAGATAGTCTTTGGCATTACATTCTTCTTTTGCGCTGCAAAAATACAAAAAAAACTCCTAACAAAGGAAGTAAATTGAAATTATTATTATTATCACACTTCAATTAACTATCCTTAATCAGTTATAGGTGCCTTCTTGTCCTTTTTCGCGAAAATCCTCATAAATGGGGATTGCGGAATTGAAAAAAACATAGTACCTTTGCACCCGAAAATCAAGATATAGGTTTTGAAATGAGAAAATATGTTGTATTATCCTTGGCTGTAGCATTTGGCTTACAGTTGTACGCACAGAAACAGGATGACATGAGGAAGGCTGTGGAATATCTGGCTTCGCAAGAGTTGGGTGGCAGGTTTCCTAATAGTGCGGGCGATACACTGGCGTCAATATTTATTGTTGACGAACTGCGAAGACTGAAACTGAAGCCCGCTGTCAAGGGTAAGAAAGAAAAAGCTTATTTCCAAGACTTCTCTTTTAATAAAGGTGAGAAGACGCTGACCACGCATAATATTATTGGTGTTTTGCCGGGAAACGACAAACAGCTTAGAAACGAGTATATTGTAGTTGGTTCGCATTACGATCATTTGGGTATGGGCGGACAAGGGTCAGGTTCACGCCGACCTGATACGTTGGCTGTACACCCAGGTGCTGATGATAATGCCAGTAGTGATGCTGTGGTGATGGAATTGGCGAAGCATTTCAAGAAGGTGGGCTCACCACGCAGTATCATCTTTATGTTCTTTGGTGCTGAGGAACAAGGACTTATCGGTTCAAAGAGATTCATAGAATGGATGAAACAGGAAGATGCTCAGCGCATCAACCTTCCTAAAGATAAGAAGAATATTGTAGCTATGGTCAATCTGGATATGGTTGGCCGTATGCGTGGAAATGCTCTGAGTGTTTCTGGAACAGGTACAAGTTCTGGGTTCAAGGCTTTGGCCGAGAAAGCAGCGGAACAAACCAACCTCCATATCACTTGCATTCCCGATGGCTATGGACCAAGTGATCAGGCATCGTTCGTGGCAGCCGATATACCTGTTCTTTATTTGACCACGGGCGGACATATGGAATATCATACGCCTGCTGACAAACCTGCGACGCTGAACTACGACGGCATGCAACAAACCTTGGAGTATGCACAAGAACTCATTATCCAACTCTCCAAGATGCCTCAAGCGCCCGATTTTATTAATGTTCCTGGAAGTGGTGACATGAAACATGCCAAGTTTAAGGTCACACTCGGACTGATGCCTGATGTTTCTGGAGCCAGTACCGTTCCTGGACTGCGTGCGGATATAGTAGTGGCTGGCAAACCGGCTCATACTGCAGGCATCAGAAGTGGTGATGTTATTCAGGAGATTGATGGTAAGCCTGTAAAAAACATAGAGGAATATATGGTTCGATTGTCAGAACTCAAGGCTGGCACCACTATACCCGTGAAGGTACTTCGTGGTGAGGAGGTGCTGACTTTCCTAGTTCACTTAACACCCGCAAAGAAATGAAGAAAACACTATATTGGATAATTGCTATTGTCATTACCTTGGTACTCAGCGTGTACCAGCGTATGACTGGTCCCACACATCCCAAGAAGATTACTGTGGAAGTAAACGGGGAACAGTATAAAATGAAGTTGCCCAGGAGTGGTGTGAGACATGACGAGATGGTGCTTCTTACAGGCGTCCCGCAAGAGGGTGTAAAGGCTCAATTGCACTATCTTCGCTACCCGTCGCACGATGATTATACCACGGTAGATTTTACATGGCAGGACGGTACGTGGCAGGCTGCGTTGCCAGTACAGCCAGTAGCCGGAAAGCTCATGTATTATATCACGGTGAACGGAAAGGACTACGAGCCTTCTGTCATTCGCTTCCGCAATGATGTGCCGGCCTATATCCTGGTGCCCCATATTTTTTTCATGTTTGGAGCCATGCTGTTTGCGGTATATACCTTGCTGCTGGCTGTTTCAAAGATGAAGTATAAACTATGGTTAAGAATCACCATGTACACGTTGCTTGTGGGTGGCTTTATCCTCGGTCCACTCGTGCAGCATGAAGCCTTCGGCCCCTTGTGGACGGGATTCCCGTTCGGTACTGATTTAACCGATAACAAGACGCTCATCGCTTTCCATTTCTTTGTGGCTGCCCTGCTTACCATCAAGTGGAAATACAACAGATGGGTGGTTGTGCTGGCAGTATTGATGATGATAGCCATCTTCACCATTCCCCACAGTACCAACGGGTCGGAGTATGACTATGAGAAGCAGGAGTTGAGTACAGAAAAGTAACTAAATTAATCAATCATAAAAAATTTATAAGTTATTATTATTATGAAAATTACTAAGTTTTTGGCAATGATGGTTGCTGCGGTGACCATGACAATGGGTTTTAGTTCTTGTGGCGACGACGATGACGATGCAGCAGGCAATGCGTCATTCGCAGTAGAGGGAACATATTCAGGTGACGAGGTGTTAACTGTCATGAGCGAGCCTTTCGATCGTACTACCGACTACACCTTCACCAAGAGTTCTGAGAACACGGTTGACCTTGTTATCCCCGCCATTGACGCAGAGGGTCACATGTCACTTCCTGAGTTGAAGATTGAGGGTATCGTGCTGACTGCTGGTGATAATGTTGTTACCGGTAAGCTGGACTCCTACGAGGGTAAGGTAATGGTCGATGATGTCGAGAAGGCCTACACCTTTAGCGATGTGACTGTTATCTTCAGCGAAGAGAGCGTTTCTGTTGTTTATACCCTTAAGTATGGAAACATGCCATTCGCATTTGCAGGTACGTTTACTGGTACAAAAAAGTAAGTAGTGAAAACAATACAAACTAACAAACTATTATATCTTTTTATAACCGGTGTGGCTTTGTCCATGCCGGTTATTGACGTCTCTGCCAATACAATACGTGACTCCGTGGAACTGGAGCCTATCGTGGTGACTGCATCTAATTCACCAAAGGCGCTGAAAGATGCTCCTGTGGTTACACGTCTCATCACTCACCACGACATTAAGATGACCGATGCAACAAATATCCAAGACCTGTTGATACAGGAGATACCAGGACTGGAGTTTGGCTTTGCCATGAGTCAGGAGACTTCGCTCAATATGAGTGGCTTTGGTGGCAACTCCGTGCTTTTCCTGGTGGATGGTGAGCGCATGGCAGGTGAGACTCTTAACAATACGGACTATACGCGCATGAATCTTGAGAATGTGGGACGTATAGAGATTGTGAAGGGAGCCTCTTCTGCTCTCTATGGCTCCAATGCCGTAGGTGGGGTGGTCAATATTATCAGTCGCGAAAACATAGAACCATGGACAGCCAATGTCAACTCGCGCTATAGTGATTTCGGAAACGAATGGCGTCATGGTGCATCATTCTCAATCAACACAAACAAATGGAACTCGCAGACGAGTTTCCAGCATACTTCAATAGACCCTATCACTCTTCCTAAGGCACATACGTCGGAAGAGATTGCCTTGGAACTGCTGAAGAAAGCTCAGGGACTGCCATACGATGAGTCGGTATTGAACGATGATTCAAACTTGAGTCGACTCTATGGGCAGAAGACGTACAATGTGAAAGAACGCCTGACGTTTCATGCTTCCGACCAACTGACGTTTATAGGTCGGGGTGGGTATTTCTTCCGCACCAGCGAGCGCGATACTTATAACTATCATTTCCATGGATATAGCGCCGGACTGAAGGGTAGGTATGACTGGACGCCTGATCGCAGTTTGGAACTGTCGTATGCCTTCGACCAGTATGACAAGGCTAACTTCATGCCCGATGGCACGCGCACTCACGATCATGACTACAATAATCGTCAGCATGTGGTGCATGCATTGTTCAGTCAGGCTTTTGGCAAGAATACGCTGATGGTGGGTGCCGACTATATGAACGACTACCTTACCACCTATCAGTTTATTGATAATACAGCCCATTCGCAGAACAATATTGATGGCTACGCACAGTTCGACTGGAACATCACGGATAGACTGAATCTGGTGGCCAGCATGCGATACGACTATTTCTCGGCGTCCCGCCAGAAAGCCTACACAGAGCGCTTTGCCTTTGTGTATAAGTTTCCATGGGCAACACTCCGTGCTAACTATGCCAGTGGCTTCCGAGCACCTACGCTCAAGGAGATGTATATGCACTTCGACATGGGTAACATGGGTTATATGATTCTGGGTAACCCTGATCTGAAACCCGAGAAGAGTAATAACTATAACATCGCCATCGAACGTACGAACCGCATTCATAATGGTGGCTTCTTGGATGGACGCTATAATTTCACACTCGTAGGTTATTGTAATCGTTTCGATAAGCGCATCACCACTATCGATGGTGGTCTGTATAATGGTATGGAGAGTGCTCTCTATTGGAACGAGGATGGTATAACCGTATGGGGATTGGATGCCAGCATGGGTCATGTCTGGGATTGCGGCCTGTCGCTGAAGGTGAACTATTCATGGATGCACGAAACGGGTAATGTCGTCAACTCGCAGTTTGAACAGCCTCGCTCTCACTCCATGACATGGCGCATGGGTTACAACCATCGCTTTACGCGCCACTATGCCATCGATATGGCACTCTCAGGACGCCATCAGGGTAAGCCTCAGTCGGGACGTACCGATGTGGACCAGGGTTATACCATCTGGAAGCTCATGCTCCAGCATCACATTTGGAAAGGTATCAATGTCAATACCGCTATCGATAATCTCTTCAATTTCAAGCCCAAGACCTATTATTATTCTTCGCCCTTGACCACAGGCACCTCTTTTAGTGTAGGTCTATCTGTTGACTTGGACCAGATGTTATGAAAGACGAAAGCTGAACCGGCTTTTTCCCAATAAATCATAAATCCCAAAGTGTGATGACCATGCTTTGGGATTTATTTTGTACTTTTGCAGGGTAATATTATTTATATATGCTTAAAACAACAATGAAACAATTAACGTTACTTATTCTTGGCCTCATGGCGTGGGGTCATGTCAATGCCCAACTAAACCTTACTTACAACAATGATGCTCAGTGGAAAGCCTACGATGACTTTAATGCTGCGCTCCTTGACCAAACCAACAACAAGTTTATCTACAAGGCTGATACCAAACAGGCTCAGGCCGACCATCGTGGTAATGGCTTCCGTGATAAGGATGTATCAGGATGTGCTGCTGCCATCTGGTGCCAGGCCATCTATTATGATATGGTTATCAACGCCTACAACCGTGCTAAGGCCGAGGGCGACAAGGCGCGCATGAAGAAGTACAAGAAGCTGCACGACAAGATATACAATGGTGAGAAGTCACACTACGTGAACTTCGATTTCGACAATCCCAGCACGAACAATGGCTGGTTTGTCTATGACGACATCATGTGGTGGACAGGTGCTTTGGCTCGTGCCTATAAGACTTTCGGAAAGTCTGAGTATCTCGACTATTCTGAGAAGAGCTTCTGCCGTGTGTGGTACGGTTCCGAGAGAGTAGGGGACGATGGCTCCTATGCTGACCCCGCCCGTTTCGAAGGAAAGTCGGGTGGCGGCATGTTCTGGGAATGGCAGCCCATCGACCATGCCAAGCCTCACAAGCCTGGCGACTTCCGTTCTGCCTGCATCAACTTCCCCGTGGTCATTGCTGCTTGTCAGCTCCACCAGCTAGTACCTGCTGGACGCAAGGCGCCCGAGGCTGCACGTCCTACCTACCAGACCAAGGAGTGGTATCTGGAAAAGGCCAAGGAGGTATATGCTTGGGCCGACAAGGTACTTGTTGATGACAATGGTCGTGTGGCAGACGGTATTCATGGTGCAGGTCCTGGTTTCAAGGATCACCTCTACAACCAGGCCACCTATATCGGTGCCGGTTGTCTGCTCTATCAGTTGACTGGCGAGAAAGCATATCTCACCAAGGCACAGCGTGCTGCCGACTATATCATCAACAACATGTGTACCAATGGTATCCTCAACTACGAGAATGGTTATGAGCAGGGCGTCTATGCTGCCATCTATGCGCAGTACATCAAGATGCTGGTTTATGACTGTGGTCTTAGTGATGCTGCCAAGCAGAAATACCTTGAGCATATCCAGCGCAACCTGCAGGCTGCCTATACCAATATGGATCAGACACGTGGCATTCAGAATGGCGACTTCGCCAAGAAAACCAATAAAAAGGATGTTGTCGAGAGTTATGGTGCCAGTGGCATGCCAGCACTCATGCTGATGTTCCCTGCCTCCAAGTAAAACTCCCTTTTATACCTATATCATTTAGGTATTCATTGGTGTGCAATACTTAAAACACTCATTTTTAGGTATTGCACACCTTTTTTTTTCGCTGTACCTTTGCACCTGAGAAATTATTTAATAAATGGAAAGGTATCATAACGATATTATAATTGTTTTTGCATTAAACTTTGAGAGGGCTTGCGTCGGTGCAGGTCCTCTTTTATTTTTGAACAAAATGAAATATTGTTCGTTTTTAAATGTTTGAGCTATGCAGGTAAAGAAAGAGTACACACATGAGCATATTTTGGAGGTAGCAAAGAGGGTGTTCTTGAGAAAAGGCTATTCCAAGACTTCTATGCGCGACATTGCCAAGGGTGCAGGTATTGGTGTAAGTAACATATACAATTATTTTAAAAGTAAGGATGATTTGTTTCGTTATATTGTGATGCCACTTGTCACGGAGCTGGAGACCATGATGTACGAGCATCATAAGATGAGCAATCAGGAAAGCTTCATGAATTGTGACCCCTGTAACAGCGAGGAGATGATTGCCAAGAATGTTCAGGAGTATCTTCGCCTAATTAATAATCACCGCGATGAGTTTAAGATGTTGCTTTATCAGGCACAGGGCTCGTCACTTGAGAATTATATAGATACCTATACCGAGTCATGTTCTAATCTTGTCTTGGACTTCATGGAGGAGTTCAAGAAGAAGTATCCTGATTGTGGCGTCATATGCTCACCGTTCACCTATCACGTTCACATCGTGTGGATGTTTAGTTTCATCTCAGAGATGATAAAGCATGAGTTGTCTTCGCAAGAGATGAAGGAGGCTATAGAGGATTACATCAAATTTGAGTTTTCCGGATGGTTGGCGTTGATGAATCAGAAAAAGAAGTAATACTTATACTTAAATAAATATGATGGTAAAAAGATGTTTTGAAGGAATGGGTTTCAGTTTGCTGTTGCTGGCTGGACTACCTGTGAGTGCACAGGATCTGGCCTATGTGGAAAATGCAACAAACACGTTGGAACCCGACAGTGTGATGACTAAGAAGGAAGTGGTGGAACTGCATGAAGTCAAGGTGACGGGACGCAGTAAAATCAGGATTCTCAAGGAAGCAGCCATGCCTGTTTCCGTGTTGGGTGCCCGCCAACTGGAAGGTACTGCCACCAGCATCAATGATGTGCTGGCACGCACGGCAGGTGTCACCATCCGCAATACGGGTGGAGTAGGTAGTGCCTCACGCGTGTCGGTGCGCGGACTTGAGGGCAAGCGCATGGGTATCTATGTCGACGAAGCTGCTATTGGTCAGCTGAGCGACTATATGTCGCTGAATGACATACCTACAGACATGATTGAACGCATAGAGATATACAAAGGTATCGTTCCCTATCGTTTCGGTGGCTCAGCACTTGGAGGCGCTGTCAACGTGGTAACGAAGGAGTACCCGCCCGTGTATCTGGATGCTAGTTACGAGATATCGTCGTTCAATACCCATAAGATGAACTTCGCATTTAAACGCACCAATAGTGCCACCGGTCTTCAGTTTGGCCTGGGCGGATGTCTCACTTATTCGGATAACGACTACACCATGAAGTTGCAGAATCTGGACAATCGTAAGGTGAAGCGCGACCACGACCAGTTCAAGAAGATCATGTTTGGTGGCTCGCTCAAGGCTACTAAGTGGTATTTCGACGAGGCCAAACTGGAAGTCATTTTCATGGGCACAAAGGCAGAGATACAGGGCATCGATAGCGACATTCGTGAGGCTTATAATCACGGCATGTCAGGCATCGCAGCCTTGAAACTAACGCGTGACGACTTCTTGACGGAGGGACTCGACTTGGACTTTGATGGCTGTTACAGTTATGGTAAAAACGGTCTTGTTGACAAGGCGATGTATCGCTATGACTGGGAAGGCAATCGCTATCCTGCTGTCTCTACATATGGTGGTGAGCAGGGAAACTACGCTTCTGACTCCGACAATCGTACCAACGACTGGGTAGGCAAGCTGAACCTCAATTATCTGCTCAGCGACCACCATGCTCTGAACCTCAACCTCTATGCCACTCATACGCGACAGAACCCCAGTAACGAGCTGATGGACAAGAGCTTTGGCTATCAGACCAATTTCCCTAGCCGTATGAGCAGTTTCACGGCAGGCTTCTCCTATGACCTCACGCTGTTCGATGGTAAGTTCCTGGCAGCTACCACTCTGAAGAACTTCACCTACAGTTCTCACACCAAAGTGTTGCAGTTCACTTATATCAACAACCCCACCGACATCTCTCTCAGTCGTAATCATTGGGGAGCAAGTGAGGCGTTGCGCTATAAGCTCACCAAAGAACTGATGGTTAAGGCATCGTTCAGTTCAGAGGTACGTATTCCTTCTGCGGAGGAACTTACCGGTAATGGATACTCTATCTTACCTGCCACCGACCTGGAACCCGAACGTTGTAAGGGTCTGAATGCGGGTGTGCTTTTCCATCACCCCAACCAGTATGGCTTTATCGAGATAGAGGCCAACTACTTCCTTAACCAGCTAGACAACATGATTCGTTATCAGGCCGACATGATTCCATCTATGGCGCGCTATGCTAACTTTGGTAAGGTGGTGACCAAGGGTATCGAGGGTGAGGTGAAGGGCGACCTTACGTCGTTTCTCTATGCCTATGTCAACGCTACCTATCAGGATCTGCGTGACAAGCGCAAGAACGAGGTGGGCTCTACTGCTCCTAACGCTACTTACAATAAGCGCATGCCCAACATCCCTTATTTCCTTGCTAATTTCGGCGTGGAGCTCCACCAGGAGAACCTCTTTGGTGGCAAGGGGCAGAACACACGCCTGCTCTACGATGCCTCCTATATCCATGAGTATTTCTACGACTTTGAGGTGAGCAAATATCAGGATCGCAAGATCCCTACCTCATTCACCATGGATGCAGGCATAGAGCATAGTTTCCAGAACAACCGTTGGACACTATCTTTCAAGGTAAAGAACCTGGCTGACCGCATGGTCTATTCCGACCTGAACCGACCTTTGCCTGGGCGTAGCTTTGCCTTCAAGATTAAGTACGTGATGAAATAGTTTTATTATCAAATAGTTAAATAATCAACAAAAAACATGAACATTCAAAAATTTCTTTGGGTCGCAGCCCTCGCCATGGCGATGACGGCCTGCGAAAATGATGATGACAACAACAACGGCAATGCTTTGTCAGAAGGTAAGATTCTTTTTTCTACAACGGTCACCAATCCTTCTGGCGATACAGGTAGTGGCTATCTGCAGGCTGTCGCCAAACTCGAGGGCGGCACACACTTCAGCAATGCTAATGCCATTCCTCTTGGCTTCGGCTCTTATCCCTGCGTGTGCAAGAGTGGCAACATCTATGTGTTCCCCGACTACATGGGTGGTACGGAGTTGAAACTGCGTCGTTTTGTCCTCAACGACCAAAGTCAGTTGGAACTCAAGGGCTCTATGACCTTGCCCGCCAATTCCAGCGCTGCCATCGTCGTAGAGGCCAGCGAGGAAAAAGCTTATGTATGCTGTCAGAGTCTCGACTTAATCATTGCCTTCAACCCCAAGACAATGACTGAGATTTCGCGCATCGACGTTTCTAGCCTTCGCAACGAGGGCGTGTCGGCATATCCTGGTGCACTCTACATACGTGATGGTATATTATATGTGGCTCTTGAGCAGTACAACTCACAATGGATGCCACAGGAGAACTCACTCGAAATGGCTCTCTACAAGGTTTCTGACGATAGTTTCATCAAGAAGATACGCAACACCTCCCTGGGACTGTGCGGACCAACGCGCCCCGTTGACAAAGAGTCCATCTTCGAGGATGAGAAAGGCGACCTTTACGTAAACTGCACGGGCTCGTTTGGTTATATTCCCGGTCTCGATGCTGGTATTGCACGCATCAAGAAAGGTCAGACTGAGTTCGACGAAACATACAGCATTAATTTCTCTGAATTGAAGGTCGATGGTCTGCGCTGCGACTACATGAACCTGCTGGCCAAGTGCTGTTATGTGGGTAACGGCAAACTCTATGCCTATGCCTTTGCCTATGGTCTTGATCCAGACAACCCCAACACTTATATTGCGCGCCTTGGTGCTCCTGTGATTGTGGATATCTATCAGAAGACTGCAAAAGTCATCGAGGGTCTGCCTTACTCTAATGGTCATGGTATCGCTATGGGTCGTCATGGCAACAAAATGGTTTACGGCTCTGCCAACGATGAGTACAATGGATTCTCTACAGTCGATATCACCACCGGCCAGGTAGAGACCAAGATAGCCACCGTCGATGGCTTCCCCTCGTTCTTCTATAGTTTTGAATAAGATGATGTATAGTTTAAGTGCATATATTTCGTATAGTTTCTTTATTCATGAGAGGACTCGCAGAGATGCGGGTCTTCTTTTTTTTGTGAACGTTCTGGAACATTGTTCGGTATTGAAGAAGTTAAAGAAGTTAATGAAGTTAAGGAGTTATGAAGATTGAACAGATTAATGAGTTGTTCGCTCGATTTGCTGAACAACTGTTGCGCAGGCGCTGGCTGGTACTGGCTGCCTTTGCGCTAGTGATGATGGTGTCGGTCATCGGCATGAAGCGCATGGTGAAGGAGACGTCGTTCGACGACTACTTTATCGAGGACGATCCCATGCTGGTGATGACCGAGGAGTTTAAGTCGCATTTTGGCAACGATTATTATGTTGGTGTGCTGACGCAATGCGACAATCATTTTACGCAGGAGCACCTGGCGACGCTCCGTGCGCTTTCTAATGAACTGCTGGATAGTCTGTCGTATGCCGACAAGGTGACGTCGCTTACCGACATCGAGTTCATGGTGGGTAGCGACGAGGGTATGACCATCGAGCAAATAGTGCCCGACGAGATTCCTGAGGATGGTTCGGCTGCGATGGATAGCATCCGTAAGCGTGCCTACAGCAAGCCGCATGTAGCGCGTAAGCTCATCTCGCAGGACGGACGTTTGTCGTGGATCATGGTGAAGCTTCGCACCTTCCCCAGGGACAGCGTGTGGAAGCAGCAGGGCACGGTGGCACCCGATATCATCACGGGTCAGGAGGTGGAGCACATCATCAAGAAACCTGAGTATGCAAGCCTGCACCCTAAAGGAACGGGCATGCCTTACGTCACCAACTGTAAGACCGTTTATATTGGTCAGGAGATGGGGCGCCTGATGATGATTGCCACCATCGTCTGTATGCTGGTGATGCTCTGCATGACGCGCTCGCTTCGTGGTGTACTGGCGCCGATTATCTCGGTAGTCGGCGGACTCTTTATCACCTATGGCATCGCGGGATGGACGCAGATGTATGTCGATTCCACAGTCTTGATGATTCCCACCATTCTGGCCTTCGCCGTCTCCATTGCCTACAACATCCACATCTTCTCGTATTTCCGCGGACGGATGCGTATCCACGGCGAGCGTCGCAAGGCTGTTGTCGAGACGCTCAGGGAGATAGGATGGTCGGTATTCTTCTGTGGCTTCACCACGTTGGTGTCGCTTCTGTCGTTCCTCGTTATTCCCATTCGTCCCATGCATTGCGTGGGTGTCATCAGCAGTATGAGTGTGTTGTTCGTGCTCCTCACGTCGCTCATTATCTCGCCCGTATTGCTATCCTTTGGAAAGCGCTCGACCTCTGGTCGCTTGCTACCGAAGGGACGCAAGAATAAGCGCGTCAAGGCTGACGTCACCCAAACATCAGACATCAGCCATCAGACATCATCCCTCCCGCCTGATACGCGCTGGACAGCAGCGATGGTAAAACTGAGCGATGTGGTTTTGCGCAATCCCAAAAAGATTGGCTGGTCGTTCCTGGTGGTGTGTCTGGTGCTGTGCGTGGGCTTGTGGAAGATTGAGGCTGCCTTCGATATTGAACGCACGATGGGTGAGGATGTACCCTATGTGAAAGAGGTAATGGACGTAGGTCGTTCAGAGTTGGGTTCGCTCTATTCCTACGATTTAGTTATTGAACTACCTAACGATGATGAAGCTAAGACGCCAGATAATCTGCGCCGATTGGATGAACTCCAGCATAAGGTGGATACCTACGACCTGACCAAGCGCACCACCTCGCTTCTCGACATCCTGAAGGACCTGAACCAGACGCTTAACGATGGCGATGCTGCCTTCTATTGCGTGCCTGACACAGAGGAAGAGGTGGCACAGGAAATCCTTCTCTACGAGAATGCGGGTGGTACGGAGTCGGAGTACTGGGTGGACTACGACTATCGTCGTCTCAGACTGATGGTGGAGATATCCGACTTCAACTCGGCGCAGGTGGAGCGTGAGATGGCACGCATTCAGGCCGATGCCGAGGCGCTATTCCCTGGAGCTAAGATAACGACTGTAGGAAATATCCCGCAGTATGTCACCATGATGCAGTACCTGGTGCGCGGACAGATGCTTTCGTTCGTTATCTCCATTCTCATCATCGGCGTCATCCTGATGATTGCTTTCCAGAGCATCCGCGTGGGCCTCATTGGTCTCATTCCCAACATGATGCCTGCCGTGTTCGTGGGTGGTTATATGGGTTGGATGGGTGTGCCACTCGACATGATGACTGCCACGTTGCTGCCCATGATGTTGGGTATGGCTGTCGATGACACCATCCATTTCATCAATCACTCGAAGCTCGAGTTCGACCGCACGCACCATTATCGTGAGGCCATCCGCCGCACGTTCCGTGTGGTTGGCGTCGCCATTGTCATTACCAGTATCATCACTTCTGCCGTTTTTGCTGGTTTCTGCACGTCGGCATGTACTATGTGCATCAACTTCGGTCTGATGGCTATCATCGGCATTCTATCGGCGCTTGCTGCCGATTTGCTGGTTACGCCGATACTCGTTAGCAGGTGCAAGGTGTTTGGGAAAGAATTGAAGAGTTGAAGAATTGAAGAGTTAAAGAATTGAAGAGTTGAAGAATTGAAGAGTTGAAGAATTGAAGAGTTGAAGTTATGAAAAAGATTTTGTTGTTTTTGGCTGCTTGTATGTTGGCAGCTGGTGAAGTGAGCGGACAACAGTTGTCGGGTCGCGATGTGATTCAGAAAGTGAAGGACCGTCCTGATGGCGACACGCGCTATGGCGAGATGGAACTGACGCTCAGGAAGAAGAATGGCAGCACGCGCCAACGCAAGGTGACGTCGTGGGCGATGGACGAGGGTAAGGACACGAAGAAGATGATGTTCTTTACCTATCCGGGCGACGTGAAGGGCACGGGGTTCCTCACCTGGGACTACGACGAGATTGGTAAGGAGGATGCGAAGTGGCTCTACTTGCCGGCAATGAAGAAGACACGCAGAATAAGTGGGTCGTCGTCGAAGACCGACTATTTCATGGGTACTGACTTTACCTATGACGACATGGGTCAGCGCCACGTAGACGAGGACAAGCACAAGCTGTTGCGCGAGGAGACAAGAAACAATCACAAGTGCTGGGTGGTGGAGTCGGTACCCGTTGATAAGCACGAGATCTATAGTCGCAAGGTGACGTGGATTCGTCAGGATTGTCTGATAGCCGACCATGTGGAGTACTACGACAAACTGAACAAGCTGCATCGTGTGCTTGATATTCTTGAGGTGAAGAAAATTCAGGGCTTCTGGACCATCCTGAAGATGGAGATGAAAAACGTGCAGACGGAGCATAGTACCACCATTGTGGTGAAGAACTCGCAGTACAATGTGAAGGCGGACAAGGCGCTGTTTACCGTGGCTAAATTGGAGAAAGGCCTATGAGACATCTCTCTCTCTTCGCACTTCTATTATTGTGTATCATTCCTCGTCCTGCTTCGGCGCAGGACGGGGACTCCCTCTGCGTGGGCGTGAAGGGCTTTGTGGATACGTATCATGCTGTGCGTACGGAGGCTCCCAATGACTGGATGTCGTCGCATAGTCGTGTGCGTGGCGAAGTAACGCTGGAGAAGGGAAATGCGGGTGCATTCATCTCGGCCAACCTCGTTCACGACGCTATCCTGAAGGAACACTCGGGTTTCCAACTGCGCGAGGTGTATGCCTACTACTCGGACAATCATTGGGACGTGCGGGCTGGTCGGCAGATTATCACCTGGGGCGTGGCGGATGCCTTACGTCTCACGGATATCATCTCACCGATGGACTATACCGAGTTTTTGGCAGAGGACTACGACGATATCCGCATCCCCGTGGGTGGTCTTCGCCTACGTTACTCGCGCGAGAAGTGGAATGCCGAGGTGGTGGCTGTGCCCGTGAGCTCGTTCTTCGACCTGCCTACGGATGCGGTTAATCCGTGGTCTATAGGACCTGTTCCCATCGGAAACGAGCCTGCTCGCAAGGCCTGCAACATGGAGTATGGTGGCAGACTGTCGTTCTTCCTTAGTGGTATCGACTTCTCGTTCTCAGCACTTCATACGTGGAACAAACAGCCTGTGTTGTGCAATGGCGTGGGCGAGTATCGTCGCATGACGATGGTGGGTGCCGATGTGTCAGTCCCCGTGGGGAAATTCGTGGTAAGAGGCGAGGTGGCTGAGTATCTGGACGAGTTGCAGAGTGGGGGAGCGCGTGCTGCCTCTACCAATGCCCTCGTGGGTCTCGACTGGTATGCCGGCAACGACTGGACACTCTCGGCTCAGTACTCGCATAAGAACGTGGCATGGGGCGAACATCGTGATACTGGACTATCGACCCTCCGTCTCTCGAAGGATCTGCTCCACAACACACTTTCGCTTCAGACATTCGCCTATATCGACGTGACCAATGGTGGTGTTTTCAATCGTCTGAGTGCCGACTATGCTCTCAACGACCAGTTGCACGCCATCCTCGGCTACGACCTCTTCCATGCCGATAGTGGTATGTTTTCTGTCTATAAAAAGAACTCAGAACTATTTGTCAAACTTAAATATAATTTCTAAAAATGGAAAAATCAAACAACAACTTCCAGCGCATCCTCGGATGTGCCATCCTCTATGCCGTAACCTCTTTTGCCTGCGCCTTCCTAGGCTTTCTTAGTCCCTGGTGCTGGATTGTCGTATTCCCCGTTCTCGCTGCCGTGCTGGGCGCCCCCTCTTATCTCTGGGCAGCTCGCCGTTGGCAGCATTTTGGCGTGGCCACCTTGTTGGCGCTTGTCCTCGCCCTCGTTCTTTTTGTGATGGACGAGACAGACCTCACTCAGTCGCTCCTGATGGTGGCAGCAGGTATCGTTTCTGATGTCATAAGACTGGCGATGGGCAACCAGAATCAGGGCATCAAACTGTCCTATCCCGTGTTGCCTCTTGGCATCCTCGCATGGCTCATGAAACTGTGGACCGCCTCCGAGTGGTACTACCAAGGTGCAGCCGAAGAGATAGGCATCGACTATGCCGAAGGTCTCAAGACCCTCTCGTCGCTCTGGGCCCTCTTCCTCGTTATCGTCCTCGTCCTTGCTGTCGGCTTCCTCGCCATCAACCTTGTGTCGAAGGCTGGGAAGAAATAGCTATGAAATGCTCACGAATACCTACTTTTGATTAATACGATATTATAGGTACGTGCTAGTGCGCGATGCTTAAAACCCTTAGTTTTAGGTATTGCGCACCTTTTCGTTTTGCAGTACCTTTGCAGGCGAATTGAGATTCACCTACAAAGCAGATGTTTTTGGAATAACAAACCAATTTAATAATTATAAAAATGAAAAAGATTCTGATTTCTATGGTAGCAGCTTTGGCGCTGTTCCCCGTGTTCACCTCGTGCTCTGACGATGACGACAACACAAAACCTGAGAAGACCGCGGCTGAGAGTGTAGAAGGAACCTATGTAGGTGGTACCTATGCCAACTGTAAGTATTTCCAGAACTATCAGCCAACAGAGAACGATACTGTTTATGTGAAAGCTACTCAGACTGCTGATGTTGTTACGCTGAGTTACACTTCTGCAACCTGGGGCGAGTTTACCTACGACGCCATCAAGGTAACGAAGCTGGAAGATGGTACGTTCGCACTTGCTGGTGAGGGCAAGACCCTGATGCCTAGCATGAAAGGCGGAAGTACTGAGTATGCGGCTACCTTCGAGGGAACCATCAACGGCGATAAGATGGTGGCAACATTTGATGTTCCTGCTGTGATGGGTGGTACTACCGTACTGTTTAACCCTTCCGATTTCGATGAGGTATTTGAAGCTGCTCAGAATAAGGAATAATAATGGGTATTAAAACACCATTACGCTTGCTGGGAATAGTCCTGATGATAGGATTATTCTCAGCTTGCGATATGTTAGAGAACGTGTATGACGACCCCGTGGTGGAGAAGCAGGAGGGACAGTACTATGTTGACGCTACCGATTATGCCCAATGGGTGTACATCAACCTCCATACGCCTGTGCCTACCATTACCACCTCGACCATTAGTCTGGACGACCGAAAGGAGACAGGTGTGCCAGAGGAGTGGGACATCGCCCATCACCGCTACGACGTAAAGACCAACGGTGCCAGCGTGATGATGACGCCCTATCACTCGATTGAGGCGTTAGAGCAGGCTGGACTTCCCAATGAGGGCGAGTGGACTGCCGACGAGGAGAGTGAGCAATGCATCACCGTGGATATGTCGCACATGATGGAGGGCTACCTGGTGTATGCCCCTGGTCATAAGAACATGGCGATAGGACAATGGGTAGAGGTGGACACGAGTAACATGCCGCCCAACTACACGATGCACGACAACGTAATGTTATTGCACCTGGCTGATGGTACCTACGCTGCCATTCAGTTGGCAAACTTTATGAGTACAGACAGTTATCAGGTGAAAGGCTGGATGACGGTGAACTACAAGTATCCTATCTTTGAGTGAGAAGTTAGGGAAGTTTAGAAGTTAAAGAAGTTAAGAAGTGTTGGATAAGACAAATATAATTATGATGATGGCCTTGTGCCTATGCTGCACGTTGCAGGCCGCGACCGATCCTGCTGACAGCGTGCTTTGGAACAACGATCCGCTGCAGTTGGAAACCGTTGTCGTCACCGCCACTCGCACCCCCAAGACGCTGAAAGACATTCCTGTGGTGACACGTGTTATCACGGCAGAGGATATTCAGAAGGCTGATGCCACCAATATCAAGGATATGTTACAGCAGGAGTTGCCAGGACTTGAGTTTACTTATTCTATGGGACAGCAGGTGCTGAACATGGGTGGCTACGACGGCAACAACATTCTGTTTCTGGTGGATGGTGAACGTATGGCAGGCGAGTCGATGGATAACATCGATTTCTCGCGCCTCAACCTCAACAGCATCGAGCGAATAGAGATTGTGAAGGGTGCCGCCTCTACACTCTACGGATCATCAGCGATGGGTGGCGTCATCAATATCATCACCAAGAGTCCTTCTGACACGTGGAGTGCCAATGTGAACAGTCGCTACGAGGGTGCCACCAAGGAGTGGCGCCAGGGCGGTAGTGCCGACTTCAATATAGCCAAACTGAACTCGCTCACCACTTTTCAGATGACGGATGCAAAGGCGCTCGACCTGGGCGAGGACTCGTCGCTGCCCACCTATGGTGGACGCTCGTATAACGTGAAGGAACGCCTCGTGTGGCAACTGCACCACAACTTGTCGCTAACGGGCCGCGTGGGCTATTTCTTCCGTGAGAGAGAGTCGGGTGAAGTGAGTCATGAGCGCTATCGCGACCTTAGCGATGGACTGAAGATGAACTGGTGCATTACGCCGCAGAAGCGCCTCGAGGTGGGCTACAGTTTCGACCAGTATGACAAGTCGGACCTGAACCTACTGACGCATAAAGACCTGCGCGACTACTCCAATCGTCAAAACGTGGCACGCGCCGTCTATAATTGTCAATTGTCAATTATGAATTCTCAATTAACTCTGGGTGCCGACTTCATGAACGACTACCTCATGACTTATCAGTTTTCCGCAGACCATAACTATCAGTCGCAAAACAGCTATGACGCTTTCCTACAATGGGACTATGCGCCCACGGAACATTGGGAGATTATCGGCGGACTGCGTTACGACTATTTCTCGGCTGCTGCGAAGGGTATGCCCACGTGGAAACTTGCGGGCATGTGGAAGAGTGGACACAACAGCCTGCGCGCCTCCTACGCTTCTGGCTTCCGTGCCCCCTCGCTCAAGGAACTCTATATGGACTTCTTCATGGGTGGCATTTTTATGATTTATGGTAATCCCGACCTGAAGTGCGAAACAAACCATAACCTGTCGCTCTCGTGGACCAACTTCGGTTCTATTACCAGCAACCTGAAATACTGTTTGACAACCACAGGCTATTATAACTTCTTCAGCAACTATATCACCACGGCTACGGTGGTCCGCGATGGGAAGAGTGGACAGATGTACACCAACATTGCCGACCAACAGATAGCTGGGGCCGACGTCAACGCGCAACTGCATCATCATAATGGCTTTGGCGCCAAGGTGTCGTATGCCTTCACCAAGAATATCGTGAAGAAGGGACAGCCCGACCTCACAGCAGCACGTCCACATTCTCTCACGTGGCGTGCTGACTACGACCATCAGTTTACGAAGAACTACGGACTATATGTGTCTCTCTCAGGCCGTTTCCTTTCGGCTGTCAACGTGACGGAGTATACCTCCACCACACTCGATGGGATGACCAAGACTCATTACGATGGTTACGCCATCTGGAAGTTCTCGCTCTCGCAACGTTTCATGAAAGGCTTCACGCTGAACTGTGCCGTTGACAATCTATTTAACTATCAGCCTAAGACCTTTGCAGCCAACTCGCCTGTCACTTTGGGAACAACGCTGACGGTGGGCGTGTCTATTGATATTAACAAAATGCTATGAACAGAATCAAAATAAAGAAGAAATATTTCTTTTTAGGTATCTTCGCGATTTTCCTTGTCTTCATCCTGACGGTCTGCTGGCGTACCCTATGCAGTAAGACTGATGTGGCCTTTGTTAACTACCAGGTCATCACGCTGGGCGAGATATCGAAGGCCAACGACAATAGTTTTATCCGCCTGCATGTGGCACCCCTCGACGATATCGACTCATGGACCGACTATGATGCCGTCGTTATCAATGGTATGGGTCTGCGCATCACAGAGGAGCAACGCCAGCAGATTCAAACATTGGCCGATAAGGGTCTACCCATCCTGACCACCGCCGTGACCAATCCTGCGAATAATATCGTGAGCATAGACGAGTGGGATGTGGACTCGCTAAAGCAGTATCTCTCGGCAGGTGGCTCCAAAAACTATCGCAGTTTTCTGAATTACCTGCGCAATGAGATAGATGGCAAACTCTTTTTCCTCGATGAGGTAGAGCCTGTGGAGGAGCAGGAGGTTGAGCTCTTCTACCACCTGGGAGCACGCCATCAAGGGAATGCTCCACGCATCCTCATCAGCGGAATGATGGGCGATGCTACCGACCTGATTGCTGCACTCGAAGCATCGGGCGATGTGGTATATGCCACCCGCGACCTGAACACGCTCGTTAAGACCCACGCCATCGACAGTATCCTGCCCTCTGCCATCATCAACATGGCGCACGGACGACTGGGTGATGCGGTGGTGGATTACCTGAAAAAGCAAAACATTCCGCTTTTCTCTACCGTCAACGTGAACCGTATGACGGAGGAGTGGGAGAGTGATAAACAAGGCATGCAGGGCGGCTTCCTGTCGCAGAGCATCATCACGCCAGAGATTGATGGTATGATTCGTCCCTTTGTTCTCTTCGCCATCCGCGAGGGTAAGGACGGATTGCCCGAAGCTTATACCATCCCAGAGCGACTCGAAACGTTTGTAAAGGCTGTCAATAAACATCTGGCGCTGAAGACCATCAGTAACAAGGACAAGAAGGTGGCCATCGTCTATTTCAAGGGTCCTGGCTCTAACGCCCTCACGGCTTCAGGACTCGAGGTGGTGCCCTCGCTCTATAACCTGCTGGTAAGGATGCGAGAGGAGGGGTATAACGTACAGGGATTGCCTGCATCCGCCGAGGCACTCGAAGCCCTCATCCAGCGCTCTGGCAGCGTATTTGGTACGTATGCTGAGGGAGCACAAGCAAAGTTCCTCAACGAGGGCACTCCACAACTGATAACCAAGCACAACTTTAACACTTGGACAAAGGCACTCTTCACCAAGGAAATGCACGACGAGATGCTGCGTGTCAACGGACAGTATCCTGGCAACTATCTAGCGAAGGATGCCGAGACGCTGGGACTGCCCGTCATTCATTTTGGAAACATCGCACTGATGCCGCAGATGCCTGCTGGCACGGGTAGCGACTCGTTCAAGATGGTTCATGGCGCAGAGACGGTACCGCCCTATCCCTATATCGCCCAGTACCTGTGGCTGCAGGAAGGTTTCAAGGCCGATGCTCTCATTCATTTTGGTACCCATGGTTCGTTGGAATATACGCCTGGCAAACAGGTGGCATTGTCGCAGAATTGCTGGAGCGACCGTCTTGTTGGCACCCTGCCTCATTTCTATCTCTATACTATTAGTAATGTGGGCGAGGCGATGATAGCCAAGCGTCGCACCTATGCCTCGCTAGTGTCATATCTCACACCACCTTTCATGGAGAGTAACCTGCGCGGTCTGTATGGTAAGTTGAGCGCTGCACTTGAGTCCTATGACAAGGCTCCCTGCGAGAAGGCTTCTTTGGATGTGAAAGCTCTCACCATCCAAATGGGCATTCATCGCGAGTTGCACCTCGACAGCATTAAGACCAAACCCTATACCGAGGCTGAGGTGGCTCGCATCGAGGCCTTTGCCGAGGAGCTGATGAACGAGAAGATCACGAGTAAGTTCTATATCCTGGGCGTGCCCTACGAGAAAGGCCGTATCCAGTCGTCGGTCTTCGCGATGGCCACCGAGCCTATAGCCTATAGTCTCTTGGCACTCGACAAGATGCAACATCATGCTGCAGCCGACACGGAAAAGCATCCCTCGCTCTTTACCGCCCGCTATCTGACTCCTGCCAAGGCGTTGGTAGCCAAACTGCTCAGTCGTCAGGGTGAGGTGACGGAGACCGAGGTGTGTCAGATAGCGCATATCAGTACAGCCGACCTGCATCGTGCCCACCATATCGACTCTATCCTCGCTGCTCCCCAGCAGATGATGTCGATGATGATGACGATGGGAACAAAGACCCACCCTTCACCCTCCCTGAAGGGAGGGAAAAATAGTCCTGCTATGAAGAAAAACAAGATGCCAGGTAACCACTCCCTCCCTGCAGGGAGGGCAGGGGGAGGGTCTTCGATGAGTCCCAAGAAAGCCCTGGCTATGGCCAAGATGATGGGTGCCACTCCTGAGCAATTGAAGAAGATGAAGGAGAGCATGATGGGCAAGAAAGGCACTCCGGATAAGCATATCGATAATAAGATGCAGAACATGTTGCCCGCCATGCAGGCCATCGTTGATAAGGTGGCAGAGGCTAGTATGCTCTCGAAGCAGGAAAAGGACTTTTCTCGTGCCGTACTCGAAGTGGAGCGCACCATTCGCAACGTAGGTAACTACCGCACGGCGCTTCTTAGCTCGCCTGCCATCGAGATAACGAGTATGCTCAACGCCCTGCGTGGCGGATATACGGCACCTTCACCTGGTGGCGATGTTATCAGCAATCCTAATGCCGTGCCTACAGGTCGCAACCTGTATGGTGTTAATGCCGAGACCTGCCCTACGGAGCAGGCTTGGGAGAAGGGTAAGGAACTGGCCGAGAACACCATCCGCTTGTATCGTGAGCGCCATCACGACAGCATCCCTCGCAAGGTGAGTTACACGTTGTGGTCCAGTGAGTTCATCGAGACGGGTGGTGCCACCATTGCTCAATGTCTCTATCTCCTTGGTGTAGAGCCCATCCGCGACGCCTTTGGTCGTGTGACGGATATCCGATTGATTCCCTCAAAGGAACTTGGTCGCCCACGCATCGATGTGGTGGTGCAGACCTCAGGTCAGTTGCGCGACCTGGCTGCCTCGCGCCTGTTTCTCATCACCCGTGCTGTTGAGATGGCTGCACAAGCTCAGGACAAGGAGCACATCAACATGGTGGCACAAGGCGTAAAAGAGGCCGAACGCATACTGGTCGAGAAAGGTTTGTCGCCCAAGGAGGCCCGCGAGGTGAGCACCCATCGTGTGTTTGGTGGTGTTAACGGCAACTACGGCACAGGCATCCAAGGCATGACCATGGCCAGTGACCGTTGGGAGGATGAGTCGCAGTTGGCCGAGGTTTACCTGAACAACATGGGTGCCTATTATGGTAAGGAAGACCAATGGGAGAACATGCGTCAGTATGCCTTCGAGGCTGCCTTGGCCAATACCGATGCTGTTATCCAGCCACGCCAGTCGAACACCTGGGGTGCTCTGTCGCTCGACCACGTCTATGAGTTTATGGGTGGCATGAACATGACCGTACGCAACGTGACGGGTAAGGAGCCTGATGCCTATCTCTCCGATTATCGCAACCGCAATCATGACAAGATGCAGGAGGTGAAGGAAGCCATCGGTGTCGAGAGTCGCACCACACTCTTTAACCCCACCTATATCAAGGAGAAGATGCAGGGTGGGGCGAGCGATGCCAACACCTTTGCCGAGTTGGTTCAGAACACCTACGGATGGAACGTGATGAAGCCCGAGGCCATCGACAACGAGATGTGGGACGGCATCTACGATACCTACGTGAAGGACCAGTTCCACCTGGGCACACGTGCCTTCTTCGAGCAGAAGAATCCCGCAGCCCTTCAGGAGATGACAGCAGTCATGATGGAGTCGGCCCGCAAGGGTTATTGGAAAGCCAGCGATGCTCAACTCAAGGATATCGCCCAACTGCATACCGAGTTGGTGAAGGAATATGGTGCCAGTGGTTCGCAGATGGTGAGCGACAACCAGAAGTTGCAGGACTTCATCGCCAAGCGGGTGGATGCTACTATGGCAAAGGCCTATCAGCAACAGATTAGCGAGGTGCGCCACCAGCAGGTGAGCGACCAGAATAGTCAGGTGCTGAAGAAGGAGGAGATGACTTCTGCCAACACCACCACCACGATTGTCAATAGCGTGGCTGTTGTAGGTATCGCCATCGTCTTTATCATCCTGATAGCGCTGCTGGTGCGTCGCCGTCGTCAAAACATGAGTGAATAAGTATGGAGGCAGTACTTCTCATCATGATATTCCTGGTGTGCTTCAACTTCGTGCTGAAACAGACCTACCGCAAACCTTGGTATGTCGTGGCAAGCGCCGTGGTATGTGCCTTGTTTGTGGTGGTGGCTTGGCCATGGGCCATCGAGCAGAGCAAGAGTCAGTTGCACGATTGGCTCAACAATCCCAAACTGATGCTCGATACCGCCGTGGTGCTCAGCATCGAGGTCATCATCCAGATGGCCTATTGCATCCTGACTGTCCACCTTGCCTATACCGGCAAAGTTCGCCGTCGCACCATTTGGATCTATCGTGCGTTGCGCTGGTTCCCTGGCCTGCTCATCTTTCCCGTTCTGTTCTACATCGAGACGCAAGGCATGTTCCTCTTCACGGGTGCCAATTTCCAGATGCTTGCCTACGGGCTGGCAGCCTGCGTACTCATCCTTGTTCCCGTGCTTTCCTGGGGTGTCCGATGGCTGGTCCCAGAGAAAGAGTTGCGCCTCGAGGTGTTTTTCCTCTCTAATGCGCTCATCGCCATCCTCGGCATCATTGCCACCGTCAACGGAAGATAAACAAATACAAATAGTAACGAAATGAATTACATTACCGACATTCTTTATTGGATTTCCACAGGCCTGCTGGTGCCTGTCATCGTGTTGCTCATCCTGCTTTTCTGTCGTGCCCTGCTGCTCATCGGCACCTTCTTTGGTCAGTACATCGCCGTGCGTAAGACCGAGGCGTTGCTCAAGAGCGAAATTGACGCCCTCAGTCAGGACAACCTTGCTACCATGGCCGATCGCTTGCCTAAAAACAATAAGTCGCTCGTGGTTAGCTATATCCGCCTGATGATGGAGCACCGCGATAGTGAGGCCCATTTGCAAAAGCTGCTCGCCGATTTCGACCTCGCTGCAGCAGCCGACTTAGCCACCAGTAAGACGCTCGCCAAAATGGGCCCCATGCTCGGTCTTATGGGCACCCTCATTCCTATGGGTCCTGCCCTTGTAGGCCTCTCTACCGGCGATATCGCCTCAATGGCCTATAATATGCAGGTGGCCTTCGCCACTACCGTTGTGGGACTCTTCTCTGCTGCCATCGGTTTCATCACCGGTCAGGTCAAATCGCGTTGGTATCGCCACGATAGCGTGAACCTCCAATTCCTGGCGGACCTTTTGGTTAATGGTTAATGGTTAATGTATAAAGATTATGCTGAAAAGAAGAAATAAATCGATGCTCTCACAGACCGAGGACGACGACCCCATGTCGGTGGTCAGCAACCTGTTTGATGTGGCAATGGTCTTTGCCCTTGCCCTGATGGTAGCCCTCGTCTCCCGTTACAACATGACCGAGATGTTCTCACAGGAGGATTTCACCATGGTGAAGAACCCGGGCAAGGAAAACATGGAGATTATCACCAAGGAGGGTCAGAAGATTAACCGTTATACGCCCAGCGAGGACCAGTCGCATGCCGACGGCACCAAGGGCAAGCGTGTGGGCGTGGCCTACGAGTTGGACAACGGCGAGATTATCTATGTACCTGAATAACACAATCATAGGGACACTCTCATGTACCTATGTTCCTGACACATCGAAAGAAAGCGGGCTATTTAGCTCGCTTTTTCATTTTTAACGGGGAAATACGCTCAAAATAGTAGTTTATATATTAATAAATGTGTCTGATTCCGTAGAAAAGTATTATCTTTGCAGTTTGATTGCCGAAAAGAATGTTATGAAACAGGATCAGATTGTAATTTATCAGACAGAGGACGGACAGACGCAGATTGATGTCCGCCTGGAGAATGAGACAGTGTGGTTGAATGTTGCACAGATGGCCTCCCTCTTTATGAAAGAGGAGTCAAACGTGAGACGTCATGTTCTAAATGCTTTTAAAGAGGGAGAATTGGAACGTGACGATAATAACGTGCATTTTTTACACGTTAATGGCGTGAAGAAGTCTGTGCCGTTTTATAGCCTTGATGTCATTATATCTGTTGGCTACCGCGTTCACAGCAAGCGTGGTACGGCTTTCCGCATCTGGGCTCGAAATATTATCAAAGACTATCTCGTTAAAGGCTACGCCGTAAACCAGCGCATCCATAGCGAGCAGATAGGTGAACTGCGCCAATTGGTAGGTATGCTCGGTCGTACTTTGCAAAACCAACCTGTAATCTCCACAGACGAAACTGCTGCATTGTTCGATGTGGTTACAGACTATACCTACGCTCTCGACACGCTCGATAACTACGATTACGAGCGCCTCGCCATAGATAAAACCACAAAAGAAGAACCTTTCCATGCAACTTACGAGAATGCGATGGAGGCTATTAATGGCTTGCGTGAGAAATTTGGCGGTTCTGCACTCTTTGGCAACGAGAAAGACGAGTCGTTTAAGAGTAGCATCGGCCAGATATATCAGACGTTTGGTGGCGAGGAACTCTATCCCAGCGTGGAGGAAAAGGCTGCTATGCTGCTGTATCTGGTGACAAAGAACCACTCGTTTAGCGATGGCAACAAGCGTATTGCTGCCACGTTGTTCCTTTGGTTCCTGAACAACAATGGCATCCTGTATCGTGAGGATGGTACGAAGCGACTAGCTGATAATACTTTGGTAGCTCTGACGTTGATGATTGCCGAAAGCAAGACTGAGGAGAAGGATGTGATGGTGAAGGTTGTTGTAAACCTGATTAACCAGCGGAACGAGTAAGATGAGAGATAATCTTTTTTATCATAGAAAGCGGGCTAATTAGCTCGCTTTTTGCAATTTTATGGGGAAAACCCCTCTCCCCAATCATTTTGATCTTTTTTGATCTAATTTGTTAAGTTTTGATCTAATCGCGAAAATCTCCTGTATTTGTGGTAATTTTGTGCCTCGTATGAAGAAGTACAGCATAGAAGTATTGGAGGTGCTAAGTTGCATCGTGGAAGTGGAAGCCTCAGACGAAGAGGATGCCATAGAACAGGTGAGGCAGATGTATCGAAAATGTGATATTGTGCTGGATGATTCTGACTACATAGAAACAGAATTCAGCGTGAAAGATGAAAAATCAGAGTGAGCACTTGTAGTTTTCAGAAGAAATAACTATCTTTGCATCGCTTTTGATACTCATCATGAGCGCAAAATGACATTGTGGAAAATTAGATAGTAGTATCTAAATTCGAAGAGACTTTTAACGAAAACAGTCCACCAAACCGTTTCAATACAGAGAGTCTCGGGGAATGCGGATACGCCTATGCTGTATAGGCGTACCCCTTCCTTTCCTTCTCTCTGTATGGGCTTCTGTGGTGGACGGCCTTCGTTAGGAGTTGGAAAACGAAGGAGGTGCGCTTTCTTTTTGTCCACGCCAAACGGCAAAAAGAATGATGAGTACAGAAGCGAAGCCTTTCTTGAAATGGGCTGGAGGAAAGGGACAACTCTTAACACAACTTGACGAGCATCTGCCTGAAGAATTACAAAGGCAGGAGTTTACTTATATTGAACCATTCGTGGGTGGGGGAGCGATGCTTTTTCACATGCTCCGCAAGTTTCCTAATATCACCCACGCAGTTATCAACGACATTAATCCGCATTTGGTTACAGCCTATCGGGTCATCAAGGAGCAGCCTGATGAATTAATACGTCAGCTTTCGGCAATCGAGCAGGACTACTTCTTGCAACCAGACGAAGAGACGAAGAAGGAATATTTCCTTAACGTTAGAAACATCTTTAATGAAACTGAGCTCGACGACGTAGAGCGTACAAAGTATCTGATATTCCTGAATCGTACTTGTTTCAATGGCTTGTATCGCGTTAACAGTAAGGGTAAGTTCAACGTGCCTTTTGGTCGTAATTCGCACCCTACAATATGTAACGCAGATACTATTTTAGCTGATAGCGAGGTCTTGAATCGCGTAGACGTAACGATACTGAATGGAGACTTCGAACGTACAGCTGATGAAATGCGAGGTGGTCTGAATTTCTTCTATTTCGACCCTCCATATCGTCCACTTAATGCTACATCTAGTTTCAATTCTTATGCCAAGGAGGAGTTCAACGACGACGAGCAGGTTCGCCTGCGTGATTTCTGCGCTCATCTTAACGAGCAGCCTAACGTCAAGTGGATGCTTAGCAATTCTGACTGCTCGGCAAAGAATCCTGAGGATACCTTCTTCGAGGATATATATGAATATTTCCATATACATCGCGTCCATGCCTCTCGCGCCATTAATGCGAATCCAAAGAAGCGTGGAAAACTAACCGAACTATTAATCAAGAACTATGACTAAGAACTTTGATTTATTTATGAGCCAGTTGGCTGAAACAAATGCCACTCTCGATTTCTATACGGATTTCTCAAAGATACGTGAAAATGTTCGAAGCATTGAGATAAAATTGAATACCCTCAATTATTTGATTGGTAAAGATGATTTGGCTGCTGCTGTTAAAGAATTGTGGGATAATGATAAGCGTGTCTTTAGTATTCTCGATATTTTGATAGCCACACGCCAAGACCAGCATAAGAAATACTTGGATGATATGGGCAAGGCTCATCTTGTTCATGAACTTTTGGATAGTTATGAGGGGGTTATGAAGTTCCTAAATGAAACTGGGTTGGCTGATGTTTTAAAGAATAAAGACATCAAAAACCTTGTTGACTATGTTTTCGGAGTTGAAGCTGGTCTTGATACACACGCTAGAAAGAATAGAAGTGGTGATATTACAGAAATGCTTTTTCATCGTATTCTTACAGCTAATGGCATCGAACATAGAATGGAAGTGTATTCGCGTGAGTTTCCTGCAATTAAGGAGGCATTGGGTACTGATGAAAAGCGCTTTGATTTTGTGATAGAAACAAAAAGATGCATCTATTTGATTGAGGTTAACTTTTATAATGGTGGAGGAACTAAACTTAATGAAGTAGCACGTTCTTTCTCAGGAATAGCTCCCAAAGTGGACTCAGTTGACGGCTTTGAGTTTGTTTGGGTAACAGACGGTCAAGGTTGGAATTCTGCAAGAAATAAACTCGAAGAGGCTTATCGTGAAATAGACAGAATGTATAACTTCGAATCATTAGGCAGTTTCTTGGAGGAGATTAAAGCGGAACAGAAAGAATGATAAAACCTTACTATAAATCCCCCAACCACGACTTTAACCTGATTTGTGGTGATACGTTTGAGTTGCTACCACAATTCGATTTCAGGTTCGACATGATATTTGCCGACCCACCTTATTTCTTGTCGAGTGGTGGTATTAGCATACAAAGTGGTAAGGTGGTTTGCGTAGACAAAGGCGATTGGGACAAAAGTATGTCGCAGGAGGCGATAGATGCTTTTAACATGAAGTGGCTCTCGTTGTGTAGAGAGAAGCTGAAGGACTATGGAACTATCTGGATATCAGGAACATATCATAACATTTTCTCAGTCGCTAATTGCCTGACAAAGTTAGGCTACAAGATTTTGAATGTCATAACATGGGCTAAGACAAATCCGCCGCCCAATGTCTCTTGTCGCTATTTCACCTATTCTACGGAGTTTGTTATCTGGGCTCGTAAGAAAGCGAAAGTGGCGCATTATTATAATTATGAGTTGATGAAGCATATAAATGACGATAAGCAGATGACAGATGTGTGGCGCCTACCGGCTATTGCACCTTGGGAGAAAAAGTGTACGAAGCACCCCACGCAAAAACCCTTGGGCTTGCTGAGTCGTATCATTATGGCATCCACAAAACCAGGTGCATGGATTCTCGATCCCTTTGCAGGTTCCTCAACAACTGGTATTGCAGCAAATCTTCTTGGGCGTCGTTACCTTGGTATAGAAAAAGAAGAACCCTTTGCAGCCATCAGTAAGGCTCGTCGTGAAGAAATTGAGAACCTACGAACATTTGCAACTTACAAGAAGAAGATATCAGATATTGTCAAAGCCGAATCCATTCAGCCAGACTGCTTTGCATGCCATGAGGATATTGAAGAAAGACTCCCATTCTTAGACGAATAATAGCCTGATTAAGAAGAAATTGCGAAATCACTTGCATGTTTCCTGAAAAACATCTATATTTGCAACATGAAAGTTACCCAGGAACAACAAGTAATAGATGTGCTTCGTAATGCAGGTGGTTATGCTACGTTACGTAAGCTCAATGGTCTTATTGACTTCTCGTCTTGGGCAACAAAGACTCCAGAGGCTTCTGTTAGACGAATAGTTCAGAAAAGTAGGCACATATTTAAAATACAACCAGGACTGTGGGCATTAGAGGAAATGCGTAACGATGTGTTGAGTCAATTGAATATTAATCCGAATGATAAGAAGAGTGAGGAGCTATTTACACACGGATATTATCAAGGACTACTTGTAGAGATTGGGAAGCTTCAACATCATAAGACCTATGTGCCTGCTCAAGACCAAAATAGGTTGTTTATTGATAAAAAGCTCGGAGATATTACAGACACAATCGTGTTGCCTGACTTTACACATGAAGAATTGATGAGAAGGGCACGTACAATTGATGTAATATGGTTCAACGAACGTAGTATGCCGTCTGATTTCTATGAAGTTGAACATACCACAGATATTAAAAACTCATTATCAAAGTTTTATGAGCTCCAAGATTTTAATTCAGGTTTCTATATCGTAGCAGATACTTGTCGCAGAAATGAATTTGATGATAAGTTACATACATCAATGTTCTCTTCAATAGAAAATCGTGTAAAATTCCTAACCTACAATCAAGTGGCAGATTTATAATCAAGGACTGAAAATCGTAGATAGAAATCTTTGGTGATAGATAAAAAATATTAAACATAAGTGAAAGCTACTTTTGTGTACAAAATATAAAACTCATAAACAAATATAAGCATGAAAAAAATAAA
>Ga0265298_10000722_pt1 | contig 48152 bp, 42 predicted proteins | sample AusTroGonzalo_MG_3_FD_193486 | JGI IMG/M metagenome (GOLD analysis project Ga0265298, IMG submission 193486) | Bovine rumen microbial communities from tropical cattle in Woodstock, Queensland, Australia - Gonzalo_01 | ecosystem: Host-associated > Mammals > Digestive system > Stomach > Rumen ...
CTTTGCATAATAATCAAAATTCGGGAAATAGGCCTTGAGCAAAGCATCGCTTAAAATCTTTCTGTCGAAGTCGCCCAAATCTATCGGATATCTTTCTATATCATTGATTTTAAATATCTTATATTCTACTTTAGTGCTTGCCGAGTTGCCGCTGACATTCGTCACGTTGACCATCAGGTTGCTTAAATCGCTGACGTCGATAGTCTCACCATTGTTCGAAAGCGAGATTCTATATTTATTATAGGTGGCGACGATTCTGAAACTGCTTTGCTGCGACTCGCCCTGCTTATTTGTGGCCAAAACCAGAACCTCGTAGGTGAATTGCGGGATATGGGAAACCGGAACGTCACTCGACGGTTTCAATTCAAAACCTATGTTAAACGAGCCATCGGTTGAAGTAACGCCTTCACCCGCTGAAATTGTCTCGTCGTTGACGTAATAAGGCACCCAATTCCAACAACGAAACGGGAATGTGGTTATTCTGGTAACCTCATATCTGAAGTTCACGTTATCGAGACCGAAGCCCGAGAGCGCAGCCACCTTGCCCGAAATGGTAACGCTGTCGCCGATTTTATATTCGTTTTCAGGCGATTCGAGGGTCACCTCGAAAGTTGGGCGTTTGTAGTCTTCAACTTTGATTGTGGTTCCGCTGCCATGGACTACATCTATATGATAAGTTCCACGTATCCTATCGGTCGGTATTGCGAAATTGCCCGAAAAACCTCCAAACTCATCCGATGTAAAACGCAGAGTGTCAATGAGTTGAAGGTTTGGATCGCTGAATTCCACAACCACTTCGCGATTTGCATCAATGCTGTAGTATGAGCCATTTTTACGCAAAGTTATGCCTTTAAACTGAACTGTTTGTCCAGGACGATAAATGGAGCGATCGGTGTAAAACTCCGTTTCAAAAGTGACCCTATTCTTTGTTGTGTTTTTGCTGAAATACTCATTTGTACTTGCCAGAAGCGTATCGTTTTGATAATATAGGTCGATGATAAAATTGCTGCCCGAACATGCCGATGGTGCTACAAGAAAGCCGTTTTTATCACTTATTGCATTGCCCAGCGAAGTGTACTTGTAATCCCTGGTTTTGTAACTGTAACCCTTTTCCCAAAAATAAGCCTTGACATCACTCATCGGCTCGCCTGTTTCGCGATTTACGATATAAATATTTTCGTAATCATCAGTATCAAGAGAGAAATACGACAATTCACTGACCTGGAAAGGTGCAATAATCAAATCTTCATAATTGTTGAAACCGATATTATTTGAGAAAACGAGGTAATACTGTCCGCGCTGCATGGCTGGAAGGGCGATGAGCGTCGAATGCTCATCATAATCAGTCTCTACAGTGGCCTTTACGGTGTTTTTCACGACTGGTTTTTTCGCCGAAAGAGCTTTGCATAACTCTTCATTATCGAGTTGACTTAGTTTTCTGTACTCATCAGCGGTCACCTTGATGATTTTATATGAAGGATTGGATGTGTTGCGATATGTCAGCCCGACCGGAATCGGCTTATTCGGCACGCATACCTTGTTCATCTGGAAGTTGATGGATCTCTTTGTCAAGCTGTTGTTATACTCGACGCATTGCAGATACAGAGGATTGTTTCTGTCAAGCATCGCCATCACCTCATCGCATAGATTTTTGGCTTTCACATATTCATTTACATAAGTAAGATACTCGATCTGCTTGATTTTTATCTTCGCAACAAATTCATTATCAGCGCATTCGGCGGCCAGTTTGGTAAAATCGTCGTAGTTTTTCTCGGTGATTTGTCCGAGCCGGTTAATCCTATTATTATAATAAGCCTTCGTGTATTCGTTTTCAAGGTCGAAAGCCAAGAGCTTTTCGTAAAGATTCTGTTTGTCGGCAAACCAGAAGTACTCGCTTATTAGACAATGCATTACGTAGTCGTAGAGCGTCGGCTCGAGGTCGAGGTCGAAGACGGTATGGTCGTTTTCCGACTGGAAAAGATCGGCATATTGCTCCATCGAGACGGTCTTGATGAAATCGTCGTCCTGATAGCCGATCACGTCGTCATATTTTGACTTAAATTTGGCGATTTCGACGTTCAGAATCACCTGCGAAGCCTTGGAAAGCTTGGGGAGATACGACTTGCAATAAGTCACGATGGTGTCGTCGGGATTCTCCTCTTTCATGTTGAGGATATCGCTGCGGCGGAGCACTGTCTTGAGCAGCTGGACGTCGTTTTTGTCCTTCAGTGCCTGTTTTTCGATGTTGTTCAGCACTTTTTCGGCAGATTCGGGAAGCAGGTTGGAGATGTTTTCATGGTACTCCTTCCACATTTTTTGATAGTCTTGAGCGTTGATACTCAATGATATAGCTAATGCTATTATGAAAATGAGGAGCTTTTTCATAGTAATACTTTTTCTTTTCTCACAGATAACACAGATTTACACTGATTTATTGTACGTTATTATATCTGTGGTTATCTGTGAAATCTGTGAGAGATTATTAGTTTTCTTTGGCTTTTTCAGCCATGGCCTTGTTGTAGCATTCGCGGCAGAGGGGCTCGTAGCTCTCTGTCTCGCCTAAAACCACCAACTTGTCACCTGCGATGGTACGGTGCGAATATTGCGCCAAGCTACCGCAGCGCATGCAGATAGCATGTACCTTCGTTACGTCTTCAGCTATCGCCATGAGCTGTGGCATTGGTCCGAAAGGCTTGCCCTGAAAGTCCATGTCAAGGCCTGCAATGATGACTCTAATACCTTGATTAGCAAGCTGTTGGCAAACATCAATGAGCTCGTTTCCGAAAAACTGCGCCTCGTCGATGCCTATCACGTCGCATTCGTTGGAATAAAACAAAATCTGCTGCGCGTTTTCCACCGGGATGGAATGCTGGGCGTTGGCGTTGTGCGACACCACATCCTCCTCGGAGTATCTCGTATCGATTCCCGGCTTGAAGATCTCGACCCTGAGTTTGGCGATCCGGGCACGGTTCAGACGACGCAACAACTCTTCGGTTTTGCCCGAAAACATTGAGCCGCACACCACTTCAATCCATCCTTGCGATTTATTATGAGAATCTTTTTCGAGAAACATAGCTCACGTATTTATTTTTTTTATAATTTTGTTGACTACAAAAATAAAGAATTTTATCATGGAAACACAAAAAAATGATGAAAAAAATATTGTGCTCGCGCTGAAACGCCAGCTGGGCCGCATGATGGTGCAGGTCGACTACATGTATCGCAACGACCGCGAGATGAGCCAGCTGGACCTCGACATTTTGATGGAGCATACCCGCGATTTGTATGACTTACTCTGTGATTATCAGGCAGATAACGTAAAATTCGACGATGAGAAACCTGATTTTGTCGAAAAAGAGATCAACGAAGGCGGTGAGATGATAAAACGCGACGTGGAACTCGAGATAGAGACACCTGCAGAGGTGATGAAAGAACCTGATATCAACGGCGAGAACGACGGCGACGACAAAGGTCTGGATGCTAAAGATGATGACGACATTGACGACGAGGACTGGGAAGACGAAGAAGATGAGACCTTCCACATCGAGCCTATCAATGAAGACGACTATGAAGACAGCCCAATGATAGTCCCGGCACAAAAAGAGGAGCCCGTGGTGGAACAGAAGCCTGCGATTGAGGACAACAGTCTGGCAGCTAAGTTACAGCGTACCCCTGTGACCGACATCAGGGCAGCTCTTGGAATCAATGATAAGATGATGATTATCAACGACTTGTTTAAGGGTTCGGTGGAGCGTTTCAACAAGTCGATTGACGCTTTGAATGAGTTCCCGACGCTTTCGGGAGCCAGGATTTACCTCAGCGAGCTGCAGATCGAGCTCCAGTGGGATGTGGAGTCGCTCGCTTACGAACTTCTTTATGACCTTGTAGAAAGACGATTTATATGAAACTTTATCTTGTCCCGACGCCGATTGGTAACCTCGAAGACATCACTTTGAGGGCGTTGCGTGTGCTTCGCGAGGAGGTCGACGTGATACTTGCCGAGGACACCCGCACAAGCGGTAACTTATTGAAACACTATGAGATAAGCAAACCGATGCAGGCGTTTCATCTGAACAACGAACACGTGGTGGTGGAGCGTATCGCCGAACGTATCGCCAACGGTGAGCGTATGGCCTTGGTCACTGACGCCGGCACTCCAGCCATCTCCGACCCGGGTTTCATGCTCGTGCGCGAGTGTATCAAACGCGGCGTGGAGGTGGAGTGCCTCCCTGGTGCCACGGCCTTCGTGCCGGCTCTCGTGAACTCTGGACTGGCAGCCGACCATTTCATCTTTGAAGGCTTCCTGCCACATAAGAAAGGTCGCCAGACGAAGATAAAGCAAATCGTTGATAATGAATATACTACGATACTTTATGAGTCACCGTTCAGACTCGTGAAGACGCTGGAGCAGCTCGCCGAAGCGGCCGGTCCCGAGCGCAGAGTGTCGGTGGCAAGAGAACTGACGAAGATACATGAAGAAAATGTCCGTGGCACCCTCGAAGAGGTGATAAAATACTTTAAGGAGAAAGAAGTCAAAGGGGAAATTGTAATAATTATTGAAGGAACAGCAAACAACCAATGAAACGACTTACAATCACATTAATCATTATGCTTCTAGCATTTTCCGCCTCAGCGCAGAAGAAAGAGAAGATTTACAACGAGAAAGGCGAAATCATCAAGCAGGGCTGGAACTTCGGACCGCTGCCAGTCGTAGGATTCAACAGCGATATGGGCTTCCAATATGGAGCCTGCCTCGACATTTTCAACTACGGCGACGGCTCGAAATATCCGGGTTATGACTTCAAAATAAATTTTGAAATCTCGACTTACACCAAGGGATCAAGCATCTTCCGCACATATTCCTATTGGAACAATGTCATCCCGAAAGGAAAGCTTTTTGTTGATTTAGGTTATTTTATCGATAAAAAATTCAACTTTTACGGATTCAACGGCTATGCAGCACCATATTATAGAGATATGGCTGTTTATTTCGGTGAAGGTTTCCATTATCCAGAAAATCATCCTCCTTTAATTGTCAACGATCCTGGCTTGAAAGAGAGCGGTTTTTATCTGATGGACAGAAGGCAGGTTCGCGCTATTGTGAGTATGCAGCAGCAGATTGGCAACATAAAACATCTGTATTACGGAGTCGGTTTGGCCTATTATAACTATAGTTTTGACCGTTTAAGCTACAAAAAATACGATGACCAGGCAACACTTTTTGACCAGTATTGCGCGACAGGTCTTATCCGCCCTGATGAGCGAAATGGCCATGTGACGCAAATCAAGGCTGGTATCATCTACGACTCGAAAAACTATGAAAACGACCCGACGAGAGGCATCTATTTCGAGGCTAATTTAACGGCAGCCCCTGATTTTATTGATAAAAAAGGCTATGACTATTTAACGTTTACAGGCGTTTTCCATCATTATATTCCGCTCTGGGGCGACAATCTGACTTTCTGCTATCGTCTGGGTGCTCAGAATGTGCTCGCTGGCGATGTCCCGTTTTATGCTATGATGAACACTAACCTCTTGTTTTACAAGAAGATAATAACTGATTGCTTCGGAGGTCCGACGACGGGACGAGGCATAAACCCGAACAGAGTCATAGGTCAGGGAGTGGCTTGGCTGAATGCCGAGTTACGCTGGAGAATTGCTAACTTTAAGTTTATCAACCAGAACTGGTGCGTGGCGTTGAATCCAATGTTCGACGCAGGCATGGTGACGCAGACATTCCGCTTGGAAGAGCAGAAAGCTGCGATGGAAAAGCTTATAAATGAAGGTAGTGTGATATCAGCAGACGATCGTGACCTGTTTTACAGCGGCAGAGACGAGAGTATCCACACTGCGGCAGGATGCGGCGTGAAGCTCATCATGAACAAAAACTTCGTAGTGTCGGCAGAGTTTGCCAAGGCCATCGACAAGCAGGATGGCGACGGAATGAAAGCGTATATAGGGTTTAACTATATATTCTGATACCGTCATTTCGACTGTAGCGAAGCGGAATGGAGAAATCTCGTTCACTTGTTTGAGATTTATTCACCCAAGGTGTATGCTCTCGCTTCGCTCGGGTCTCGACTTCGCTCGAAATGACGAGTTATTTGTCACATTTCTTCTTGCATAAACTAAGGATGCAAAGCACTACAGCACATCCGATGATGCCGAAGAGCTGCCATGTCCATGGGCTGTTTTGTTTACAGTAGACATCCATGGTTCTTTTCACCGACTTGATGATGGCGGTGGAGCTGTATGTGGCACCACTCACAGCGTCGATCTCGAGGCCGATGGCTTCTTTTGGCGTGAGGCCGTAGAAATTCTCCAAAAGCTCAGAGTTTGTGACTTTTCTCAAGAATCCCGGGGTCTCGTCGTTGTTGAGGATGTTGATACTTTCGATTTTACCGTCAACAATGTTGATTTCCATAGGGATATCGCCGTTGAAGCCGATGATGTCCTTGCAATATTCTTCGGTGTAAAGGGTGGCTGTGCCTGCCTGCTGTGGTTTGTTGCTGAAGCGGTCGATTCCGAACATCACGGCGAAGAAACCGAGGGCGATGACGAAAATGTAGTTTAAAATTCTAATAGTTTTCATATTATTTAATAATTTGTTTCAATTACTGCGCTTGAAAAGACGGAACAAAATTACAAAAATTATTTTGATTTGAAGAAAAATTCGTAAATTTGTCGTTTCAAAATTTGGTTAAATGGGTAAGATTCAAGATGATAATTGGCTATATACATTATTAAAGCCTTTCGTTGACCATCATACTTTTCGCGGGTTTCGAAGGTATAAGATTATAGGCGCTGAGAACATCCCTGAGGGTGCGTGTCTGTATGGCTCGAACCACTGCAACACCTTGACGGATGCCTTGGTGATACTCGCCACCACACGAGCTAAGAAGGTGTTCATCGCGAGGGCTGATATCTTCCAAAACCCCAAGACCGCCAAGATTTTACGGTGGCTTCGCATACTCCCGATATATAGGATCCGCGACGGCATCGGGGCGGTGCGCGACAAGAACGGCGACACTATGGACCAGGCCATCGACGTGATGCACGACGAGGTGCCGATGTACCTTTTCCCAGAGGCTACACATCGCACCAAACACTCGCTGAGACCGCTGAGCAAAGGCATTTTCCATATCGCACTCGGCGCAAACAGCAAATATGGCGAGGAAAAACCCGTCTATATAGTGCCTGTCGGACTGGAATACGGCGACTATTTCCGTTACCGCTCTACGGTTTTGATAAGTTATGGCGAGCCAATCAACGTGACAGAGTTTGTAAAAGGTCGCGAAACAGAGAATGAAGCGGTGATTCTCAATGAGTTAAAGGTTATATTAAGAGAGAGGATGGCAAAACTCATCTCGTTTGTCCCCGACGAGGACGAAGACTACGAAGCTATCTGGGAGTTAACCAAAATAAGGGCTGGAAGGCAGTCGGGTCAGCTAAAAAAACGACTTGAAAACAACAAACAGACAATCGCGGAGATACTTGATTTTAAAGAGAAAGAACCTGAGAAGGCGAAGAGCCTGTTTGAAAAGGTCAACGACTTCATAAAACAAAGAAAAGAGAAGAAAATATCGGTGAGGTCAGTGGCAAACAAGGTCTCTTTCGGATCGACGCTGCTGAAAACCTTGCTGATGCTTCTGGGACTGCCGTTTTATGTTGCAGCCGCAGCAGTGACATGTCCGATCTGGATTGCCGCCTTTTTTGTGCTTAAAAGATTGAAAGACAATGCTTTCCGCAATACTGTCAACTATTGTGTCGAGATGGTGCTGCATCCGCTGATAATGGTGACGGGCATCACTTTGCTGTTTTGCCTCGTGCCATGGGAGTTCGCCGTTTTAGGCAGTGTTTTCTTGTATTTCAGCTATATCTATTTTATGGATTACAACGAATGGCTGCGCATCTGGATGTCGGATATCCGATTGATTTTCAATGGCAAACTTAGGAAAATAGCCGACGAACTTTTTTAATCATTAATTTATATTTATTTAAAAAAAAGTCTTATTTTTGTAAATTGATAAAAATAAGGCTTTTTTTCTTGGGTCGCTGCTGTGACTCAAGTGGCGAAGCTGTGGAAAGATGTGATGTAAATATATAATAATCAATAATTTACAGATGAAGAATATTTTTAAAGGATTACGACCGTTTCAGAAAGCGGAGCTCTTTATAATGATGCTTTTGGCTTTTGCGATACCTTTCAGCTGGCTTGCGGCGCAATATTGTGAGGTGGCGTTGCTGGTTTGCGCTGTTTTTAAAGTGATTTTCGACCAGAAATTAAAGTTCAACGAGGGTCAGATGAAGTACAAATGGGCTTATATCATCTTCGCGATGACGTGGCTGATGTACCTTATCGGGATGATATATACTGAAAATCAATCGGTTGGATGGGCACAGGTGAGCAAAAAACTCGGTTTCCTGATATTCCCGATGATATTTCTGTTTTCCGACATGTCGTATCTCACAAGACAGCGTATGAAAGCTATCGGAAACGCCTTGGTTTTAGGCTGCATATTGTTTTTCCTGATGAATCTGGCGTATGCCGTTTACGACGTGCTCTTCAACGGCGAAGGCGTGGGCCGTTTCTTCGACCAGGAGCTGATGAAATGGTACTATGTACACCACAGCTACCTCTCGATGTACGCCAGCCTTGGACTGATGTTCTGCTTTATGGAGATTTTCGGCGAAGGAAGTAGTAAGGTAAAGATATACAATGGGTTAGCGTATATTATACTCGTTGTCTTCATCATCTTGGTGAGGTCGAGAGCGGGCCTGATATGGATGGTCCTGACCTTCGTTTTGCAGTGGATCTGGCTCACTTTCCTAATGAAAAAGAAAAAAACAGGTCTGATAATGGGTGGCGTATTCGTGCTTGCGGTGGCAGGCGCTTGTGTGGCGTTTCCGCAGAGTGTGGCAAGAATCACCGAGACCATCAGCAATATCACATCGGAGCACTCTTCCGACCATCGTTTGATACAATTTAAAGGATATCAATCGGTATTAAAGGAAAACTGGCTCTTCGGAGTGGGCACAGGCGACAGGACCACTGAAACTATGGCATCGTATCATAGATATAAAGCAAATCTGGATGCGAAATTCGGTCCGGAAATGGTTGTGATAATTGATGAAGTGATTGACAATCATTGGTATGAGCCCGATGATAATATGCGTTTGGATATGATGGTCGAGGCCGAGGAACATGGTGTCGATCCGGAGATTGTTTCGGCGTATCTTGTTGAATATCAGTTTATTAGATATGCTATAGACAACGAAATCAACGCACACAACATGTTTTTCGAGACAGTGATAAGCATCGGTATCATCGGATTGCTGCTGTTGCTGGCTTATTTCATCATTCCGCTGGTGCTTTGGATCAAAACAAAGCGTTTCGACATGCTGTATTGCTCGTTTTTGCTGATGATTGGATTCAATGCGTTGTTTGAGTCGATTTTTGAAGTGCAGTTGGGAATCATTTTCTTCTGTTTCTTCAATTCGTTGTTCTTCACAACGTCATTTCGACCGACCGAAGGGAGTGGAGACCTGAGCTTTGCGAAAGCATTCACCTTTGGTGAATAAATCACCGGCAATGGAGTTAATTAAAGAATATATAAATTCAAATAGATGAGATTTCTCCATTCCGCTACGCTTCAGTCGAAATGACGGATTGAATGTTTAAAATGACAAAAAAGTTTTAAAAATATGAAAAAGTATTTATTAGTTGTTTCTTTAGTTTTTGCTGGCTTTTTCGCGAAGGCGCAGGAGCTGCTGGTGCCGTTGAACGACGACTATGAGATGGAGGTTCAGGCTGCTGCATACAGCTCGGAACATCTGTTTCACACTGCCATGAGAGGGTGGAGCGAGTCGCAGTTTGATGGGATACTTAACTTAGACAGTATCAATGAGTTATATCGTATTCCGATTAAGGCGAAAAACAAGTTTTGGAATTATATCTGGAATTCGTTTCTAAACGACGACTTCATCAGGCTGAAAAACGACAACTACTACGTCGCCATCAACCCGTACATCGATTTTGAGGTGGGCTCGGACGGCCACAGAACCACTTGGGTGAACACCCGAGGCGCCGAGATCAAGGGAACGATAGGCAAACAGTTCGCTTTTTACACCAATATCAAGGAAAATCAGGCGGTGTTTCCTGTTTATATCGATGATTACTGCACTACCATTGGTGTGGTGCCGGGACAAGGATTTGCCAACAAATTCAAGACAAACGGACGCGACTTCACCAATGCTTCGGCTTATCTGGCATACCGTCCGGTGAAATGGTTCGACGCCACACTGGGTTACGGCAAGAACTTCATCGGCGACGGCTACCGCTCGATGATGCTGTCGGACAACGCGGCAAACTACTCGTATCTTAAGCTCAAAGCCGACTTCTGGAGGATACAGTACACCTGCATGTACGCCCAGATGACTGACCGTCATACGGTTATGGCCGACAACACATACGCTCGCAAGTGGGCTGTTATACATTACCTGGATTTCGCGGTGACGAAACGTTTCAACATAGGTTTCTTCGACGCTGTGATGGCGGCGGCACAGACACATCAGCAAGTGATGACGAGCGACTCGACATACACCACCATCGACATGAGGCGAGGCTTTGATTTTCAATACATTAACCCAATAATCTTCTTGCGTTCGGCTGAATATTACGCTGGAAAATCGCCCGACAACGCCGTTCTGGGTGTCAATGCGAGTTTCATTATCGGCAAACACACCACTATCTACGGACAGTTTGTGCTCGATGAGATGACTTTCAAGAAATTTATAGCGATGAATGGATATTCGGGCAACAAACAGTCATATCAGCTTGGTGTGAAGAGCTATGACTGCTTCGGCGTGAAAAACCTGTTTTTGCAGTTGGAAGGCAATATCGTGCGACCTTACACCTATTCGCATACCCCGCTAGGCACTGGAAATGCTGTGGGAGAAGACAACTACGCACATTACAACGAGCCGTTGGCACACCCATGGGGCGGCAACCTCTGGGAGATGGTGGCACGCGCCCAGTATAACTGGAAACGCTGGTATTTCCAGTATAAACTGAACTATGGACAATACGGCGACGACTGGGATGTGGCAAACAACGTCTGGGCTAACTACGGCCATAATGTCTATAATGACTATACGACCGCTATCGCATTGGATTTCGATGAAAACGGAAACGACACACATAACGGACATTATCTCCTGACGGGTAGAAAAACCACCATGATGATGAACGACGTGATAGTGTCGTATCTGGTGAATCCTGCGTATAACATGAATCTTTTTGTTGAGGCCACGCACCGTCATTTTGCGGCAGAAGGCCTTGAGACACAGAACGATTTCATCTTCAGCTTCGGTCTGAGATGCAGTCTGGATAGAAAATATTACGATTTTTGATAAAAAATAGCGATATGGGTTACAAAATTCCATTATTCAAGCTGAATTTCGACGAGAAAGAGGCTCAGGCAGCATACGATACCATCAACTCGGGCTGGATCTCGACAGGTCCGAAAAACGAGGAGCTGGAGCAGATGTTTATCGACATGTTTCATGTGAGATATGCAGTGTCGGTTACTAACTGCACGGGCTCGCTGCATCTGGCGTGCATGCTGTGCGGACTCGGTCCCGGCGACGAGGTGTTGTGTCCGTCGCTGACATTCGCGGCATCGGTGAACTGTATCAGATATGTAGGTGCGACGCCGGTTTTCTGCGACATCGTGAGTCCCGAACACTTGAATATCGACCCGAAAGAGATTGAGAGGAAAATAACGGCTCGCACCAAGGCCATCGTGGTGGTACATATGGCCGGATTCCCTGCCAAGATGGACGAGATTATGGCACTGGCGAGGAAAAACAACCTGAAAGTGATTGAAGATGCATGCCACGGGCCGCTGTCGGAGTATAAAGGCAAGAAACTCGGCACTATTGGCGATGTAGCGTCGTTCAGCTTCTTCTCTAACAAGAATATCAGCACTGGTGAAGGCGGCATGCTCATCACCAACAATGAGGAGTTTGCCAAGAAAGCAAGGCTTCTGCGCTCGCATGGCATGACGACGATGTCGTATCAGAGGGCAGGCGGACATGCCACGACGTACGACATCGTGGAGCTCGGCTACAACTACCGTTTGGACGACATACGTGCCTCCATCGCCATCGAGCAGATGAAGAAGCTGCCTGGTGACCTTGAGAAGCGTATCGCAGTGAGAAAGAGATACTTGGAGAAGCTCGCCAACGTGAAAGGCGTGGTCGTGCCATTTGCCGACTGCACGGAGTTTGTGAGCAACTACATCATGCCGGTGGTGCTGACCGATTCCACAAAGGAGAAACGTGATGCCATCCGTGAGAAGATTCATGAGGCGGGCGTGCAGACCAGCGTGCATTATCCTGCCATTCACAGGTTCTCGATTTATAAAGATTTTAAAGCGCAACTGCCTGTGACAGAATATGTTACAGACAACGAGATAACCCTTCCGATGTATGCGTCGCTGACCGATGCCGACGTCGATTTTATTGTTGAAACACTAAACAAGGCGATAAATGGATAACATCATCATGGTCGGCGGATTCCACGAGATGGTTGAGCTCTGCGAGGACTGCGGGCTTAACATAGTGGGTATCATCGACAACAAGCTGAGCGGCACGTATGAAGGCGTGAAAGTGATCGGCACCGACGACGATCGTCACGAGATTTTCAAGAGATATGGCGATGTGCCGTTGGTGTTGACACCCGACAAGCCTGCCATCCGCGAAAAGCTGTATCATCTTTACAAAGATGCAGGCTTCAGTTTCAAGACTGTCGTCAGTCCGACGGCGAGAATCTCGAGGACAGCGACCATTGGCGAAGGCACGGTGATACAAGACAAGGTGAACGTGTCGTCGCACACGAAGATCGGCAACTTCGTGAAGCTCAACACCATGTCGAACGTGATGCACGACTGCGTGGTGGGCGATTTCACCACCATAGCGCCGAATGTGTGTGTGCTTGGCAGGATCAGCATCGGCGACAGCTGTTACATCGGAGCGAATGCAACCATCCTGCCCGACGTGAAGATCGTGGGAGAGACCACCGTCGGCGCAGGAGCCACAGTGCTTAGAACCATTGAAGAAAAAGGCGTTTACATAGGCACGCCGACACGACTTTTGAAGAAAAACAATATATGAAAAACGTTCTGGAAAAAATATCGAATCGAGTGATTGGCGTTGACGAGACCATCATCAATGCCATGAAAAAGATGGACAAAGAGGGCGTGAAGCTGCTTTTCGTGTTCGAAAAAGACAAGTTTTTGGGCATCTTGACCATCGGCGACATACAGCGAGCCATCATCAGAAATGTGGATATGAACGCCATGGTTATGACGATTCTGGACAGGAACAAAATCTATGCGAAAGTCTCGGAAAGCCTTGATATCATTAAGAAAAAGATGTATGAGCTCCGCGCCGAATGCATGCCGTTGGTCGACGAGGCCAACAAGCTCCTCGACGTGTATTTCTGGAATGACATGTTTGAAGGCAAAAAAGAGGAAAGGCTTGACAAGATTGACGTTCCGGTGGTCATCATGGCTGGCGGACTGGGCACGAGGCTGAAGCCGTTGACCAACATCATACCGAAGCCGCTGATACCGGTGAACGACAAAACAATCTTGGAGACGATCATCGAGCAATTCAAAGGAATCGGCTGCGCAAAGTATTATATATCAGTCAATTACAAAAGCGAGATAATCGAATATTATTTCGATAGACTCGATAAAAAATACGACATCACATTCCTGAAAGAAGAGAAACCGCTCGGTACCATTGGCAGCGTCTCATTGCTGAAAGGCAAGATCGACAAGCCGTTTTTTGTGTCGAACTGCGACATCATCGTCGATCAGGATTACCGCGATGTGTTTGATTATCATGTAAATAACAAGAACGACATCACCATCGTGACGGCCATCAAGTCGTTCCACATCCCTTATGGCGTGATTGAGACGGGCGAAAATGGCCTGATGAAAGGCATTTCGGAGAAGCCCGACATGAGTTATATGATAAATACTGGAGTGTATATCCTTGAACCTCAACTGATTGATGAGATTCCAGAGAATACATTCTATCATATCACCGATTTGATTGAGAAGGTGAGGAAAAACGGCGGCCGAGTGGGTTGTTTCCCGGTGAGCGAGAAGTCGTGGACCGACATTGGCGATTGGAACGAATATCTGAAAATCATTGGCAGATGAACGATAAACTGAAAGTGGCATGGGTTTGTTGGGTTTCCAACCCTGAAATCAGGGAAAACCTTACATATTCGAAGAACATCATAGATTTGGTGTTGCGGAAAGTCATGCACAAACCACGTCATCTCGATGATTACGGCCAATGGATCACCAACGCCATCAATGAGTTTAAGAGTATTGACGACATCGAGGTGCACGTCATCTCGATACATTCGCATATCAACAAGAAAATCATTGATTTTCAGAAAGATGGCATTTTCTATCATTTTTTCAAATCGGAAGATGACGTTACGGCAGTCGGAAAATTTTTCAACAAAATAACAGGTAAGTTCGTCAGTTCCGATTACAGCGGAAACAGGAAGGTCGTCGATGAGATTTTGGCAAAAATAAAGCCTGATGTGATACATCTGTATGGGGCTGAATCGCCGCAATATGCAGCATTTGCTCTGGATGTCGATGTCGACAAGACGCCTTTGCTCGTCGGGCTGCAAACCATGATGTCGGACCCGAGATTTAAGGACAACTATCCGATTTCGGAAGAGTCGTATGCCTGCCGAGCCGGTTTGGAGAGAAAGATTCTGACACATGTCCGCTATATCTCTTCGACAATAAAGAGTTTCAGGGAGGTCGTATGGCATTATGTCAACCCTGATGCGGTTTTTTTCAATACCGACTTGCTTCTGGGTGAGAAAACACATCTTGAGAAATGCGAGAAAAGCTTCGATTTCGTGTATTTCTCGCTGAATATCAACAAAGCGGCGGATTTGGCTATCGAGGCATTCGCGATAGCGAAGAAGTCGCATCCGGAGATTTCGTTGCTTGTGGTGGGCGATTATGACGAGGATTTCAAACGTCGGCTTGACGCACGAATTGCAGAGCTCGGAATAGCGGAAAACATAGTGATTACTGGTAAGTTACAGACGCACGACGACGTTGTCAACGCAGTGAAGAAGGCGCGATTTGCGCTTTTGCCGCTGAAGATAGACTTTATTTCGGGTACAATCCGGGAGGCTATCGCATGTGGCTTGCCGGTGGTGACGACCATAACCTCGGGCACGCCGACATTGAACGAGAAACGTGAGAGTGTGCTGCTTTCGCCTGTTGGCGACCATGAAGCCCTGGCGGCAAACATGATACTGCTGGTGGAATCGGAAGAGTTGGCTAACACATTGGTTGCCAATGCTTTGGTGACAAGCGACGAGCTTTATGGAAACAAAGGAATGGCGCAGAAACTGCGTGACGTTTACAAGGCTTTATATGCAAAATATGCTTACGGGACAGAGATTCCGCAAGATTTTTATACATTAAACACGGAACAATGACGATAAAAGACCGTAATTCGAGGATAGCTTTCAACACCATCGCGTTGTACATACGTACATTTATCGTGATGATAATAAGCTTCATCACCGCTCGAGTGATGCTGCAGCAGCTCGGCGTTGACGATTACGGCCTGAACAACCTCATCAGCGGCGTGGTGACGATGTTCAACTTCCTGAACATGTCGATGGGCACGGCGGTGCAGCGCTTTTATAGCGTTGAGGAGGCTAAGGAAGACGGCGTGAGTGCAAAGAAAATCTTCGGCAGTGCTATGCTTATCCATATCGGGATAGGTGCGGTGACACTGATACTTTTGGAGGTTTTTGCTATATTTTTCCTTTACAGGCTCAATATCCCCGAAGGAAGGCTGGGCGTGGCGCAATGGGTGTTCCAGTTCACCTCAATAAACCTTGTTTTGGGCATTGTCACGGTTCCTCCAACGGCGTATCTGAGGGCAAAAGAAGAGTTTTCGAAGCTTGCGGTGCTTGACATCGTGGAAGCTTTCTGCCGGCTCGGAATACTTTATCTCTTGTATGTCAGTCCGATCGACAAGCTGTGGACGCTGGCATTTCTCACTTTTGTGGTGACGGTGCTCTATAACCTTGTGATCTGGCTGATGGCTAACAGACATTATCGGGAGGTCACAAGGCCATACGTCTATTACGAGAAGGACCTTTTCAGGCAGATGATGTCGTTCTCGCTGCTTCTGCTGTTTGCGGTAGCTTCGTCGATGGTGTATTGGCAAGGTCTGGTGATGATGATCAACATCTTCTTCGGAGTGGCCATCAACGCGGCGTATGGCATTGGCAACCAGATAAAAACAGCTGTCGACAGATTTCTGTCCAATTTCAAACAATCGATAGTGCCGCAGCTCATGGAGAGTCAGGCGGCAGGCGAGGATGTACGACTTTACAAGCTGATTTTTGCGGCGACGAAGATAACCTTCGTGCTCTCGCTTCTGATAGCTGTGCCTGTGATTTTCGAGACCGACTTCATACTGAGAGTGTGGCTCAAGACCCCACCGGAGTTCACCACACGTTTTGTGCAGCTCGGCTTCGCCGTGAGCGTGCTTAACTCATTCAGTTTCTTTGTGACACAGGCCATCCATGCGACAGGAAAAGTGAAAGGCTATTCGCTGATGACTAGTTTTGGCTACTTGGTGGGCCTGGCAGTGGTCTATGTGATGATGCGACTTGGCTACAGCTTTTACGTAACTATGTATGTATCAATAGTTTTGGCTGTTGTTGAGATAGTGATTACATGTTTTTATGCAAAACGGACCTTCGACTTCCGTGTGGCTGAGTTTTTGGCGATAGTGGTGCTTCGGAGCGTGTTTTTCTGCGCTATCATGGTGGGTTGTTTCATGCTGCTTAACCACTTTATGGATGAAGGTTGGCTGCGGCTCTGCACAAATCTGGCACTATCGGCGCTGATGTCGTGGAGCAGCCTCTATCTGCTGATGAACAAATACGAACGCGACGTGGTGTTGGGGTATTATGATAAGATAAAAACGAAAATTTTTCATTGAAAATGGCGAAGATACTGATATATGACTTGAAAACAGAAGGGCATCACATCGAATACCTCCATCATCTTTATGTGGGTGCTCTGCATCATCATGACGATGAGTTCGTTTTCGCCGTTGGCAAAGATTTTGAAAAGAGAAGCATTGATTTTCAATGGGATAAGTCAAAAAATATTAAATTTATCTATCTTGAAAACGAGGAGGGCGAAGGCAATGTGCTGCGAAAATCGTGGCGGATGAACAGACAGCTGCGACGTACAGTGAAAGAGGAGCGTCCCGACAAGGTCTTCCTCAACACTCTGATGAATTTCATGCCTTTTTTGCCATATTCTGTCGGAAAAAGCAAGGTTTCAGGCATAATTTATTCGATTTATCTGCACGATCTGGCGTCGGCATCACGGTTGGGTAAGTTGTCTAACAGATTGAAATACAGTCTGTTAACCCGAAAGAAAAGCATTGAGAATGTATTCATCTTGAATGACAGCGATTCTGTTGAAAAGCTGAATGAGATTTGGAAGACAGACAAGTTCAAATACCTTACCGACCCGTATATCCCGTTTGACAATGCGGATATCCGTGATTTGAGAAACGAGTTGGGCATTGCTGATGATAAGAGGGTAATAGCGCATCTGGGTTATCTCGAGGAGCGCAAGGGCACGCTGGAAGTGCTTGATATGATTGAAAACACGTCGGATGAGGAATGTAAAAGATACTGTGTGGTTTTTGCAGGTCGCATCGACAATGACATCAAAGATAGATTTTTCAATAGAATTGAAATATTGAAAAACAAGATCCAGATTGTGACGAAAATAGAGTTTTTGCCGTATGATTTTATGGGGAGTCTGGTGTACACGGCCGACAAGGTGGTGCTGCCATACAGGATTGTCAACGCAAGCAGTGGAATCATTGGGTATTGCGCTCAGTTTAAGACGCCTGTTTACGTTCCTGCGAAGGGTCTGATAGGCAAGCTGGTCGAGGACTTCCACATCGGTCGGGCCGTTGGAAAGTTTTGTCAGTTAGGTGATTTGGAGGATGTGGATATAAAAGATTGTAATTATTGTGAAAGCCATACTGTAGAGGCTTTTATCGATGATATTTATAAAGAAATTTGTTATGTATAATATTCCAATATTATTGGTATTCTTCAACCGCGAAGACACGGTGTTGCGGACCTTCGAGAGGATTCGTGAGGTGCAGCCCGAGAAGCTGTATCTGGCGTGCGACGGTGCCCGTGCCGACCGTGCTGGCGAGAAGGAAGTCGTTGACAATCTGAGAGATAAGCTTCTCAAGCGCGTCGACTGGGCATGTGACGTGCACACCCGCTTTTTGGACAGAAACTTGGGATGTTCACTCGGCGTGAGCTCGGCCATCGACTGGCTGTTCGAGAACGAAGAGGTAGGAATCATACTCGAAGATGACTGCCTGCCTCAGAAGTCGTTCTTCCCATTCATGGAGGAAATGCTGGTCAGATATAAGGACGACGACCGCATCGGGAATGTTGACGGCGCCAATTATATCAAGAAATACAAGATAAAAGACAGCTACTGCTTCTCGAAATATAAGTCGACCAACGGCTGGGGCACCTGGCGCAGGGCATGGAAAAACATGGACCTCGCGATGACCTGGCGCGGCACCCAATACGAGGACTCGATAATCAAAAATATCGGCTACTGCGCATGGGACGTGCACTACTGGAAATACCGCCTCCGCGCCGTCGACGCCAACCATGTGAGCGCGTGGGACTGGCAGTGGTACCTGACACTCTCGGCACAAAACCAGCTCTCGATATTCCCGAAGGTGAACCTCATCTCTAATATCGGCTTCGGGGAAGGCGCCACACACACCTCGTTCAGCGTCAACGCCAGCGATTACATGGCATCAAAGGAGCTCGAGTTTCCGCTCCAACATCCTAAATACGTGATGCCGGACTATGGATTCGACAAGTGTTTCTACAAGAACAACAACACTTTGTATAACAGAATAAATCAATTGATACCATTTGGATTGAAGCGAAAAATCAAAGGATGGCTAACTTCAAACTCCAAACTTAAAACTTCAAACTGTAAGTAGTATGCAAGCGATTATCTTAGCAGCAGGCATGGGCAAGCGCCTTGGTGAGCTCACAAGAAACAACACCAAGTGCATGGTCGAGGTCAACGGGCAGAAACTCATCGACCGAGTGCTGACGTTTTTGTCGCATCTCAACCTCAAACGCATTGTGATTGTGGTCGGCTATCAGGCTCAAAACCTCGTGCAATATGTTGAAAATCAATATGGTAACCTGAATATTGAGTTTGTCGAGAACCCGATCTACGACAAGACAAACAACATATATTCATTGGCGTTGGCGAAAGACAAATTCAAGGAAGACGACACTCTTTTACTTGAATCAGATTTGATTTTCGAGGAGTCGATGCTGCGTAAACTCGTTGATAATCAACAGCCTGACCTTGCACTTGTGGCGAAATATGAGAAATGGATGGACGGCACCATGGTGACCATCGACGACGACTGTAATATATTGAATTTCATAGGGAAAAAGGCGTTTAAGCAGGACGATGTCGACAAATATTACAAGACCGTAAACATCTACAAGTTCAGCAAGAGCTACATCAACAACCAGTATCTGCCGCTGCTCGAGGCTTACTGCCAGATGAAAGGCAACAACGAATACTACGAAGAGGTGCTGCGCGTGCTCACGATGATCGACAAGTCGAGTCTGAAGGCTTTGCCTGTTGGCGACGAGAAATGGTACGAAATCGATGATATTCAAGACCTTGACATCGCCGAGACTATCTTTGCTGAAGGCGATCTGAAGCTCAAGAAATACATGAAACGCTATGGCGGCTACTGGCGCTTCCCGAAGATGCTCGACTTCTGCTACCTCGTCAACCCGTATTTTCCGACGCCGAAGATGAAAGACGAGCTTCGCGCCAACTTCGACGTGCTGTTGCAGGAATATCCGTCGGGCATGTTTGTGAACTCGCTTTTGGCTGGTAAGTACTTCAATATCAGGCAGGAATACGTCTGCGTGGGCAATGGCGCCGCCGAGCTCATCAAGAGCGCGATGGAGAACTTCAATGACAAGAAAATCGGTGTTGTTTACCCGACTTTCGAGGAATATCCGAATCGGCTTCCGAAGGAAAATGTGATTCAGTATATCCCGCAAAATGCTGATTTTGCTTATACTTCCGATGATTTGAAGATGTTTTTCTGTGATAAAGATATAAAGCTTCTGCTTTTGGTCAACCCTGACAACCCTTCAGGAAATTATATCCCGAAAAATGACGTTTTGAGCCTCGTGAAATGGGCCGCTGAGCGCGAAATGAAGGTTGTCGTTGATGAGAGTTTCGTCGATTTTACCGATAATCATAAAGATAATTCGTTGTTGCACAATTATTTGCTTGAAGCTAACGAAAACCTGATGGTGATGAAGTCGATAAGCAAATCGTATGGTGTGCCAGGCCTGAGATTGGGTGTTTTCGCCACTTCCGACAAGGAAATCATCGCGAAGATGAAGAAAGACGTGGCGATTTGGAACATCAACTCGTTTGCCGAGTATTACATGCAGATTTTTGCAAAATACGAGAAAGACTATCAGGAGGCGTGTGACAAGTTTATTGAAGAAAGAACGCTGTTTTTCAATGAGTTACAGCGGATCCCGTTCTTAAGAGTGATAAAATCGCAGGCCAATTATTTCCTTTGCGAGGTGAAAAACAAATACACTTCGACCGATTTGGCACGGATTTTGCTGGAAAAAGCTGATATCTTGATAAAAGACTGCTCGACGAAATCGGCCTTTGGCGGAAGAAATTACATCAGAATCGCCATTCGCGACAGGAAAGACAACAGCCGTTTGGTTGAAACATTAAAAACGTTGTAAGATGCCGAAAATTAAGACCCCGAAGGGGACATATAAGTTCAAACTCATCCCGATTTACCCGGGCTGGAAGCTGATCGAAAAGGAGAAGGCATTCGAAAACCTCAGTCTTTTCAAAGAAATCGCCGACCGCAACGGGTTTAAGTTCTTCCTTGCCTACGGCACCATGCTTGGGGCTGTTCGCGAGAAAGACTTCATCGACCATGACGAAGACATCGATTTAGGCGCTGATTATCAAGATGTTGAAAAGTTTTTGTCGATGTTGTTTGAGCTTCGTGACAATGGCTTTGAGGTGGCACGCTGGGATGACCGCGGACTCATCTCAATAATCAGAAACAATGAGTATATCGACATTTATTTCTTCAAGAAATACAGCGACAAGCTGATGATAAACTGTGGCGAGCCGCTGCCGACCAAATTCTTTGATAACCAGTGTGTTATAGCTTTTAAAGGTCTGGAATTCAACGCACCGGCGGATACCGAGGGCGTGCTGGAGTTCTGGTACGGCAAGGACTGGCGTACACCAGCCCAGTGGCTCGACTATAAGATGCCAAAATGGAAAATCTGGAAGTTCAAGGCGATGCAATGGGTGAAGCTATGTATTCCTAAGTGCTTGACAAAGAATATGTTAAAGAAAAAAGAACAGATGATGTTCGACAAATATAAGAACCGTGGCGTTCTCGAAGGTTATTTAGACGAAAAACAATGAAAATCTCCTTAATTACAGCGACATACAACAGCGCCGAGACTCTGCGCGACACCATGCAAAGCGTTCTGAATCAGACGTTTAAGGATATCGACTATATCATCGTCGACGGCGGCTCGAAAGATGCCACCATCGGCATCGTGAAGGAGTTCGAACCTAAGTTTGAAGGCCGTCTGCGTTGGGTTTCGGAACGCGACAAAGGCATCTACGATGCCATGAACAAAGGCGTGCGGATGGCACAAGGCGAGATTGTGGGCATTTTGAACAGCGACGACTTCTTCGCATCTGAAAAAGTGCTTGAGACAGTGAACAACGCATTCACGAAAAACCCAACGATTGAAGGCGTTTACGCTGATGTGCGCTATGTCGACTGGAACAACACAAGCAAGACCGTGCGCATGTTCTCGGGCAAGGACTTCAAGCGTGAGAAGCTCTGCTGGGGCAAGATGCCGCCTCATCCGTCGTTTTACGTGCGACGCGAATGTTACGACAGATGCGGGCTCTACAGCCTCGACTACCCGATATGCGCCGACTACGACATGTTCGTGAAGATGATATGGGAGGAAAACATTAGCACAATGTATATCGACGATGTCTTTGTGAACATGCGAAGCGGCGGCACCTCGTCGAGCGGCATCAAAGTGCATCGTAAAATCATGAAAGAGAGGATGCGGTGCGTGCGCGAACACAACTTGCCAAGCAACTTCTTCAAGCAGACATCGCGGTATTTTGAGAAAATTTTTAGTCTATTAAAGAAATAGATATGAAAAATATGAAGATTTATAAAAACTGGTACCGGTTTCTGGCAAATTCCATCTTGGTGATGGAGGCCTTGATTGTTTATATCTATGTGTGGTTCAATTACTTAAACGTGATGCTCGACAAGGCTTACCTCATGAAAGGTAACTTCCTGGTGTTGGGTGTCTACGCCCTCATAATCACATATTTCATCAGCTTTTTCGGGGGGTTCAAGATAGGTGTGAACAAGAAATCGAACGTGATAATCTCACAGATTATCGGACTTCTGATATCGAACGGCATCTATCTGGTTGTCACGGTGATGATGGCCGGTTACATGAGCTACATCCCGAAGTTCATGTTCTACTACGGTTGCACTTTCATCGTGCAGGCTGTCGGTGTAAGCATCACGTCGTACCTGCTGATGACCTTGTATTACAAGGTTTTTCCGCCTTATAAAGTGTTGAATATCAAAGGAAATCATGATAACAGTCTGGCGACGAAGTTCGCTTCGAGGAGCGACAAATACAATATTGCTGGTGAGATAAGCTATGACGCTGATATTGAGGCGATTAGCGCTGCTGTTGACGGTTACGACGCCGTTTTGATCAACGACGTGCCTAGCGAGACCAGAAACAAGATTTTGAAGGTCTGTTTTGCAAAAGGTAAGAGGGTCTACATCACACCGAAGATATCTGATATCATCATGCGAAGCACTGATATGCTTGCTGTTTTCGACACTCCGCTGGTTTTGGCCAACAACAGTCCGCTCTCGATCAGCGAGCGCATCGTGAAACGCGCTTTCGACATATTTTTGTCGGCTTTAGGCCTGATAGTGCTCTCTCCGCTGATGGTTTTGGTGTCGCTGGCGATATTTTTATACGACAGAGGACCTGTTTTTTACCGTCAGACACGATATACCAAGAATGGGAAGACATTTAAGATATTAAAGTTCCGTAGCATGATACCCAATGCCGAGAAAGACGGTGTGGCGCGACTGGCGGCCGACAAAGACGACCGTATCACGCCGGTCGGAAAGTTTATCAGAGCTTGCAGGCTGGACGAGCTGCCGCAATTTTTCAACATCTTGGCTGGCGACATGAGCTTCGTGGGTCCGCGTCCGGAAAGACCTGAGATCGCTGACGAATACGTGAAGGAGCTGCCCGAGTTCGCGTTCCGTCTGAAAGTGAAGGCCGGACTGACAGGCTACGCCCAGATTTTTGGGAAATACAACACTACCTCCTACGACAAGCTCAAGCTGGACATGATTTACGTCGAAAACTGCTCGCTTTTGATGGATCTGAAGCTGTTTTTGCTGACTTTGAAGGTCATTTTCATAAAAGAGAGCACCGAAGGCTTGGAGGAAGGACAGATTAATGCGATGAAATGATGGAGCCATTAGTTTCGATAATAATGCCTTGTTACAATGCCGAGCGTTACGTGGCGCAGAGCATTGAGTCGGTGTTGGCGCAGACCTACCAGAACTGGGAGCTGCTCATCACCGATGACGGCTCGACCGATAAAAGTGTCGAAATCGTCAGCAAATACTGCACAAAGGATGACAGGATAAACATCTTGGTACCAGATGAGCATCAAGGTATTGCGAGAGCCAGAAACATGTCGATTTCGCGTGCCAAGGGCCGGTTTGTGGCGTTTTTGGACAATGATGATCTGTGGATGCCTGAAAAACTTGAAAAGCAGATACGTTTTATGCTTGAAAACAAAATCGGTTTTTCTTATACAAGCTATGAAATTATTGATAAAGAAGGCTTTACAAAGAATAAAATCATAAAAACACAAGGATTAATCGATTACAAAAAGTATTTAAAAAATACCATAATCGGCTGCGGAACAGTGGTTGTTGACCGTGATATCGTCGGATTTATATGTATGCCGATAAACGATACTAGCGATGATATGGCTTTGTGGCTCAATATCTTACGAAAAGGATTCAAGGCATATCCTATAGAGGATGTCCTGCAACAATATCGTGTTACTGGAAAATCAGCATCAAGTAATAAATTCAAGGCCTCACGTGATGTTTGGCGAGTTTATCGTGAAAATGAGAAGCTTTCTTTTGTGAAATCGATTTTTTATTTTACTTGTTACGCTTTTAATGCTATAAAAAAACGAGTGTGTTGATCAACGATTTTTTCATATACCGTCATGCATGGAGGTATAATTTAGCTCCTGATTGTGAACCAGAACTATCTGATTCACAATGTCTTGATTTATTGAAACGGGGCGGATGGATGGTCAGAAACACATATAGTTTTGACTGCGATGAAACAACAAATTTTTGGTATCTGATAAAAGATTCATTTGACGGATTGGAGGAACTTTCATCTAACGAGAGAAATAAAGTAAGAAGATCTGATCAGATATTTGATTTCAAACTTGTTGATATTGAAGAGATTAGAAAGAATGCATATCCAATTCTTAAAGCCACATTTGAAGATTATAAGGTAACCGACCGTCCGATGAATGAGGCTGTTTTTAACGAATATATTGAGCATTGTGGCAGAAACAATTACGATTTTTGGGGCGTATTTGATAAAGAAACTCAAGAAATGGTGGGCTTTTGCGCTAATCATGTCTGGAAAGATTCTTGTGAGTACGGCATTATCGGGTTTGTACCGAAATACAAACACAATGCTTCGTATCCATATTATGGTTTCTTCTATAAGATGAACGAATATTACCTGGGTGAGAAGAAGTTCAAATATGTAGCCGATGGTTCGAGAAGCATCACTGAGCACTCTAACATCCAGCCGTTTTTGGAGCAGAATTTCAACTTCAGAAAAGCCTATTGCAAGCTGAAAATCAGATATAAATGGTGGTTCGGGATCATTGTGAGAATGCTGTTGCCGTTTAGAAATATTATTAGAAACAGAAATGTGAAGGCGGTGCTGAATATGCATAAAATGCAAACAAAATCATGATAATAAAGTATATATTTGACAGATTGTTTTCCCTGATTTTACTGGTGGTTTTGTCGCCGGTGATGCTGGTGATTTTTATCCTTCATAAGATAAAGATGCCGAAGGGCTCGTTTTTGTACAGACAGGTGAGGGTCGGAAAAGACGCTAAGTTATTCAGAATCTTTAAGATACGCACTTTGGTCGACGACTCGGAGCTCGGTGGCTCGGTGACTGTTGCCGGTGACGAGCGTATTCTGCCTTTCGGCAAATGGCTGCGCGACAGCAAAGTCGACACGTTTTTCGAGCTTATTAATATATTAATAGGTGACATGAGCTTCGTGGGGCCGCGTCCCGATGTGCCAGGTTATGCCGACAAGCTCGAAGGCGACGACCGGGTGATTTTGAAGCTGCGTCCGGGATTGACGGGTCCGGCCTCGATAAAATACCGCCACGAGGGCAAGATCCTGGCGGAACAAGACGACCCGCAACGGTATAATGATGAGGTGATCTGGCCCGACAAAGTAAAAATCAACAAAGATTATTACGAAAACTGGTCGGTATGGCGCGATATTTCGATACTTTGGGAGACTATTTTCGGTTAATAACATATTGATTATCAGTAAGATATAAAATTTTTGAAAAATAAGTGCAAATTTTTGTCGCGCGTATTGAAAAACGTCGTACTTTTGCACTCGCAAACGGAGAAAACCGTTGTTAGCCTCCTTAGCTCAGTTGGTTAGAGCATCTGACTGTTAATCAGGGGGTCTCAGGTTCAAGTCCTGAAGGGGGCGCAAGAGAGATTACAAAGTGTAATTTTTTATGTTTCATGTTATTAATTGAGAGAATGGAATCCAAGCGGTTTTCATTCTTTTTTTGTCTAAAACACTTTATAGTCTCACGCAGATACCGCAGATACCGCAGAAATAATCTTCCACAGTCCGATCTGCGAAATCTGCAGCTCGCGACGCGAGCAATCAACGCAGATAGAAAGAGGAAGGACAAAGAATCTGTATAATCTGCGTAATCTGCGTGAAAAAATACGGAAGAATAAATTTATTATAAAATGAAAAAAGTACTTGGTATTGGAAACGCTCTCGTTGATATTTTGACGAGGATTGACAACGACAACATTCTCAATGAGTTGGGACTGCCGAAGGGCTCGATGCAGCTCGTCAGCGACAACACCTCGGAACAGATCGGGAAGGCCTTGGAGGGGTTTGAGAACTCAATGGCTCCAGGCGGTTCGGCGGCTAACACCATCCATGGCTTGGCAAAATGCGGCGTGTCGACGGGATTCATAGGTTTTACAGGCAACGACGAAGTGGGGCTGTTTTTTGAGGAAGCGATGAAATCAGCAGGTGTGAAGCCTATAATGTTCCACGACGACGTGCGCTCGGGCATTGCAAGCGCCATCATCTCGCCTGACGGAGAACGTACGTTCGCCACCAACCTCGGAGCGGCCGTTTTGCTCAACGAGACTCATCTCACACCTGATCTTTTCAAGGGCTGGGACTACTGCTATGTGGAGGGTTATCTCATCGCCAACCGTCCTCTTTTCGAGAAGGCTATTAAGCTGGCAAAGCAAGCAGGCTGCAAGGTCGTCCTTGACCTCGCATCATACAACGTGGTGGATGAAAACCGTGACTTTTTGCTCGAGCTTTTGCCCGATATCGACATCGTTTTTGCCAATGAGGAGGAGGCTAAGGCGTTGACACACAGCACTCCCGAGGACGCTCTCGAGTTTATCGCAAAGAGCTGCGAGATCGCTGTGGTCAAGGTCGGGAAGAGAGGCTCGCTCATCAAACGTGGCACCGAAAAAGTGCAGGTTGGAGTGAACAAGGTGAATGTGGTCGACACCACTGGCGCTGGTGACATGTATGCCGCTGGTTTCCTCGCAGGGTTGATATTCGGCTACGACCTGAAAAAATGCGGTGAACTGGGCAATTGTCTTGCCGAAAACGTGATCCAAAACATAGGTGCGAAGCTCACTGATGAGCAGTGGAAATCAATCAAAACGATATTTTAGTTAAAAGATAAAAGTTAATGGTTAAAAGACCTCTTTTAACTTAAGCTCTTTTAACTTTTAACTTTTTTATTATTAATTAGTTTGAGATACAATTTTTTTTTGTACTTTTGCACCCACATTGGAAAAAAGTATTAATAAATATAGAATTTTAAGAAAATGAAGGTATTTCAGACAGACGACATCCGTAACATCGCTCTCATTGGAGCTGCGAAATCCGGAAAGACCACGCTTGCCGAAAACATGATTTTCGAAGGCAAGCTCATCAACAGAAAAGGCGACACTACCAGTAAGAACACAGTGTCAGACTACCGCCCGATCGAAATGGAGCGCGGTATTTCTGTTAACGCCAGCTTATGCTACACAATCTTTAACGACAAGAAAATCAACATCTTGGACACTCCTGGCTTTAGCGATTTTTCTGGCGATATCGTCGCTTGTCTGACCGCTGCCGACACAGCAGTGTTCACAGTCAACTCACAGTCGGGTGTTGAGGCCACTACAGAGAACGCATGGAAACACGCCGCCAACACAAACAAGCCGGTGGTGTTCTTCATGAACCAGCTCGACCACAACAACGCCAACTTCGACGACACCATCCATCAGTTGAAGGAATATTTCGGTGACAAGGTGACTCCGATCCAGTTCCCAGTGAACGCTGGTGAAGGCTTCAACGCTGTCATCGACCTCATCATGAAGAAGATGCTCGTCTTCAAGAACGGCAACGGCGCTCCTGAGGTTCAGGACATCCCTGCAAACCTCGCCGACAAGGCTGAAGAGCTCCACAACGAGCTTATCGAGCACGCTGCAGAAGGTGACGACGCCCTCATGGAGAAATTCTTCGACGAAGGCACACTCTCAGAGGAAGATATGGAGAAAGGTATCCGCATGGGTATCGCAAAACGCGAGATGTTCCCAGTGATCTGCGGTGCAGCAAAGAGCGGCGCTGGCGTGACACGTCTTCTCGAGTTCATCGTCAACGCCTGCCCATCACCGGCACACGTTGCTCCTATCAAGGCTGAGAACGGCACAGAGTTCCACAACAGCGTTAACGATCCAGCCGCAATGTTCTTCTTCAAGATCTCTAACGAGCAGAACGTCGGTGACGTCGCCATGGCACGTATCTATGGCGGTACCATCGCTGAGGCTCAGGACCTCGTCAACCCACGTACAGGCAACAAAGAGCGTATCTCACAGCTCCTCGTTTCTAACGGTAAGAACCGCGAGAGAGTGGAGAAAGCCTGCGCTGGCGATATCATCTCGACAATCAAGTTGAAAGACGTGCGCGTGAGCGACAGCCTCGTGGATGCTAAGGTTGCAGAAGCAGCATTCCCGGCTATCAAGTTCCCGACACCTATCTTCTCAATAGCTATCAAAGCTGTCAACTCACAGGAAGACGAGAAACTCGGCGGTATCTTGAACGATATGCACAAGACCGACCCGACTATCATCACAGGTATGTCGCGTGAGTTGAGACAGAACATCCTCCAGTGCCAGGGTGAGTACCACCTCAACACCATCAAATGGTACCTCGACAACGTCCACAAGATCGCTGTTGAGTTCGCATCACCTAAAATCCCTTACAGAGAGACCATCACCAAGTCGGCTAACGGCGACTACCGTCACAAGAAACAGTCAGGTGGTTCAGGTCAGTTCGGTGAGGTTCACATGCGCTTGGCTCCTTACTATGAAGGATATACCGATCCAACCGACCTCCAGGTCCGTGACACTCAGGAATACGACCTCCCATGGGGCGGCAAGCTCATCTTCAAGAACTGCATCGTCGGTGGCGCTATCGACGCACGTTTCATGCCTGCTATCTTGAAAGGTATCAACGAGCGTTTGGAAGAGGGTCCTCTGACAGGTTCTTACGCACGCGACATCATCGTCTACGTTTACGATGGTAAGATGCACCCGGTCGATTCAAACGAAATGGCATTTAAGATCGCTGGCCGTATGGCATTCTCAATCGCATTCAAGGCCGCTGGCCCGAAGATCATGGAGCCTATCTATGACCTCACAGTCCGCATGCCAGAAGATATGATGGGTGCTGTCAACACCGACCTCCAGGGCCGTCGCGCTATCATCATGGGTATGGATTCAGACAGAAACTACCAGATTATCCGCGCAAGAGTGCCGCTCGCAGAGATGGATCGTTATTCGACATCATTGAGCTCACTCACCTCAGGTCGTGGTTCATTCACGATGGAATATGCCGAATACGCACAGGTCCCGGCCGATGTCCAGACCAAGCTGTTGAAGGCATACGAAGAGTCGAAGAAAGATGAGGATTAATTAGTCGTTAGTCGTTAGTCTTTAGACATTAGAAAATGAGGGGACGCGCTCCGCGCGTCCCCTCATTTTTTTGTAAAAAAAACAAAAAAAATTTGGAATTGTAAATTATTGTGTTTAATTTTGTTGCGCAATTAACTCATTATTAACTAAAAAATTACATTATGGAAACGAGTAAAATTCAGATTTGGAATCGCACAACTGAGGCGATTTACAAAAACGTCATGTTGTACACTATTGCAGGTATGGCGGCGGCATTGTTCTCAATTATCCCGTTGATGCGTTGGGTCGCCGACGTATGTAATGTGTTGGTGGTGGCAGGTTTTATCGCATTCTTCATTCGCATCAAAGACCTTGCGGATATTGTTGACGAAGCCGACAAAGACGCCATGAAGAAACTGGTAATTGGTATCATGGTTTATATCGTGGCATTAATGCTTGAACAGACACCTATGTTGGTTAACTGGATACTTGGTCCTATTGGAGTTATTGTAAGCTGCGTGTTCATGCTTTTGGGCTACAACGCATTGAAGAAATCAGAGACATTCCCGCACCGTGAAGGCATGAAACTGTTGTTCATCGCCAAGATCATCGGTATTGTGGGCGGTGTCCTTTCCATCATTCCTCTTATCAGAGTCATTGGCGGCATCTGCTATATCGTGATGTTTGTGCTGGTGCTGTTAGGATGGAAGAAGGTGGCAGAGCCTGTTGCGGAATAGTATATAGATTATAAAAATCAAACGACAATATATCAGGCCTTGCGGTAAGCGAAGCTTATCCAGACTGATATATGTCGTTTGATTTTTTATTGTCGTTTGATTTTTTATTCAATAACCCCAGATCCTAAAACCACTGGCTCGCTTTCGTGATATATCGTCCCGAACTGTCCGCCGGCGACGCCTGAAATCATCACGTCGGAGTGGATAATCAGGCCTTTTTCAGTGACGTTCAAAGTGCCGGTGCGGAACTCGGGCTGGTGACGTATCTTGTATCTGACACGTTGACCGTCAACGAATTTGATGACGGGGTTCATCGCCTGCACGTCGACGAGCTCTATCTCGTTGACATACTGTGCCTCGGGGTCGTAGCCTTGCGACACATAAACGATATTGTTTTCAGTGTCTTTCTTCACCACGAACCATGGGCCGCCGCCTAATCCCAGGCCTTTGCGCTGGCCGATGGTGTGGAACCAGAATCCTTTGTGACGGCCGAGTCTCTTGCCTGTCTCGAGTTCGATGATATCGCCTTCTTTCTCACCCACATATTCGCGGATGTAGTCGTTGTAGTTGATCTTTCCGAGGAAGCAGATGCCCTGCGAGTCGTGCCGTTGCGCACTCGGGAGCCCGTATTTCTCGGCAAGCTTGCGCACATCGCTCTTCGGGATGTCGCCTATCGGAAACATTGCTTTCTTAAGCTGTGGGTATGTTATTCTTGCCAGGAAATCGGTCTGGTCCTTGAATGTGTCGGCTGCTGTGCCGAGCCACGCAACGCCTTCATTGTCAATCCATTGCTTGGCGTAGTGACCAGTTGCGATGCGGTCAAACTGATAGCCTGCTTTCTCTTCGAACGCCCCGAATTTGATGAAACGGTTGCACATCACGTCGGGGTTGGGTGTCAGGCCCTTGCGCACCGACTCCATGGTGTAGCGCGCCACACGGTCGTAATATTCTTTCTGCAGGTCGATGATGTCGAACTTGCAGCCGTATTTCTTCGCAATAAACGTGGTGATCTCGATGTCCTCCTCCGAGGGGCAGTCCATCATGTCTTCCTTGCCTTCGAGGCCTATCTTGATATAGAAAATATGCGGCTCGATGCCTTGCTCCTTGAGGAGAGGCACTATCACGGAGCTGTCGACTCCACCCGATACCAATGCCGCTATCTCCATCGGTTTACAAATGATAATGTTGACGTGTCTCGTGTACGGTTCTGTTGACCGGAATGGTGAAGCCGTAGTGGCCGCCCATCTCTGTCTCTGCTGAGCCGTAGATGCCGCCGTTGCGTTTGCCTTTGTAGGCTGCCCACATGCGGTCGCCATATGAGAAATGCCACCACTCACCAGGGAAGTTCACAAAGCCCTGGCGTTTCATGGTCTTCACCAGATGCTTGCGGTTTTTCTTCTGTTCCTTGGTGATATGGCTGCTGTAGGTGAATGTGAAGTCGTTATATTCATGGAATTTCGTGCCGTAGTTGTGGTCCACGCCGTTGTCGTCGCACAAAGCCACGTCGACAGCGCCGCCAGTCTCGTGTCCGCCAAGGCTGCCCTTCGGGTCGTCGGTCTTGAACTTAGCCAGTTTGATGGCCTCGTGACGGCCGATCTCCGGGTTCTTGTCGGTGACTTCTTTGATGGCTGCCTCAAAAGCCTCCGCCATCTTGATTCTTGAACGGAAAGTCTTGTAAATCTTGAGGTTGACGCCTTCCGGAAGGCTGTCGGCTATTCTGTAAAGCTTGAAAAGCACTTGTTTTCTCACCAAAATAGGCTCCTCAAGAGTCTCTTTGTTGAAGATGATATGTTTATGCGGCAAGAAGTCGACGAGCGGGTCGAAACACTCGTGAACATGCACCCTGCCCACATAATGCCGCGACATGATCTTGCGGATGCCGATGGTATACATGAAATGATGCCAATGGAAGCGGAAATGACGACGACGTCGTTTCGACTTGAAATACCAGATTAACCAAATAAGAATAATCAACCCGATAAGCATCATGATGAAGTTCGGGATGTTGGCTATAAGCTGTTCTTGGTGTTTTTCGTACCAACTGATCAATTGTTCTAACATATCTTAAATCATTTGTTTATTTCAACCAAAATTGGGCAATGGTCCGAATGACGTGCCTCCGGGAGTATTGCCGCACTCACCAGATTGTCTTTCAACGAATCTGTAAGTATATGATAATCAATGCGCCAGCCTTTGTTATTTTCTCTTGCGTTGGCGCGATAGCTCCACCATGAGTAGTGGCTCGGCTCTTTGCATAGCGTGCGGAAGCTGTCGATGTAGCCGTCGCTCAGAAAATCGGTGAACCACTGCCGTTCTTCCGGCAAGAAGCCTGAATTTGTGGCGTTACGCACCGGGTCGTGGATGTCGATAGCCTCATGGCAGATGTTGTAATCGCCCGAGAGCACCAGGTTTGGCCGCTGTTTACGCAGCTCGTTGACGTATTTGCGGAAGAAATCCAGCCACTCCATTTTGAAGTCCTGGCGTTCCTCGCCTGTGGTGCCCGACGGATGATATACGCTCACCACCGAAAGGTCACCGAAATCAGCACGCAGGAAGCGTCCCTCGTCGTCGTAAAGAGCGTTGTTCATGCCGAAAACCACGTTGTCGGGCTCTTTCTTCGACAAGATGCCGACGCCGCTGTAGCCTTTTTTCTTAGCCGAAAACCAGTAACAATGATATCCCATCGCCTCGATCTCCATCACTGGAATCTGGTCGGGTGTCGCCTTAAGCTCCTGAAAACAAACGACGTCAGGCGAGACACCGTCAAGCCATTCGAGCAATCCTTTCGAGATTGCAGCACGGATTCCGTTCACATTGTAGCTGATGATCTGCATAACATTCAATCCCCTTCCGTCATTTCGAGCGAAACGAAGTGGAGTCGAGAAATCACCGCCATTTGAATGTTGCTGAACAAATTGTTAGCCGGTGATTTATTCGCCTTGGCGAATGCTTTCGCTTCGCTCAGGTCTCCATTTCGCTACGCTACAGTCGAAATGACGTTGAATAGTTTTGCAAAATTAGTAATTTTTTTTAATATAATTATAAATTATAATAAATCATTTTTTATTTTTGCGATATGAGTTTAAAATTAAAGAAACGGGCGAGAATATTCTTTAAGTCATTGAACAGGTGGCGGTTAGCCCATCTTACCGACCGTCAGTCGATGATACTTTTGGCTATCCCGACAGGATTTTTGGCGGGATTGGCAGCCGTGTTGATAAAGTTTCTCACCCATACGATACGCGATTTCTTCTTTTATCTGCGCACTTTCGACCGCACTTTCGACCTGATGTTTTTTATCTTGCCTGCAATAGGTATCTTCTTGACAATCATTGTGATACGATATGTCATCAGGCGTGAGGTCGGGCATGGTATACCGAGTTTGTTGTATGCGCTTTCGCGAAACAAAGGCATCGTGAAGCCATACACCACGTTTTCGTCGATCATCACCAGTGCGTTGACGGTAGGTTTCGGCGGATCAGTCGGTTTGGAAGGTCCTTCGGTGTCGACAGGCGGTTCCATTGGCTCCAACATAGGACAGCTTCTGCAGCTTAACCAGAAGCAGATCAACGTGTTGATAGGCATGGGCGGTGCGTCGGCGTTGGCAGCCATCTTCCAGGCGCCTATCACAGGTGTCATCTTCGCCATGGAGGTCTTCATGATCGATATCTCCATGACGGCGCTCATCCCTATTATTATATCGGCATTTGTGGCTATTCTCACTTCGTATTATTTCCTCGGCCGCGCTGTGGAATACGAGATCACGATAGTGGAGTCGTTCATCCCGTCTAACTCCTTGTATTACGTGGGTTTAGGCCTCGTGGTGGGCTTGGCGTCAGCATATTTTATGAAGGTGTATTTCGATGTCGACAAGAGATTCAAGAAGTTTGAGAATCCTTGGGTGCGTTTCATCGTGGCGTCGCTCGGTCTGGGTGCCCTGATCTATGTGTTTCCGTCGCTCTACGGTGAGGGTTACGAGACCATCAACGCAGCATTGAACGGACAGGCCTCCGACATCTTGCAAAACACTCTGTTTGAGTCGTTTAGCGAAAACATATGGGTCGTGATCCTGATTTTCGTGGTGATAATACTGTGCAAGGCGTTTGCCACCTCGCTGACGTTCGCCGCGGGTGGTGTGGGAGGCACCTTCGCTCCGGCACTGTTCCTAGGAGCTATGACAGGTATGGTTTATGCCTTGATAATCAACACTTTAGGTGTTGGCAACCTCGACGTGTCGAAGTTCGCGCTCGTGGGCATGAGCGGCCTCATCGCAGGCATGCTGCACGCCCCTCTGACAGGTATCTTCCTCATCGCCGAGATCACCAACGGATACTCGCTGATGGTGCCTCTGATGATAGTGTCGGCACTGTCGCTGGCAGTCAACAGGATGTTCTTCCGCGAGTCGATCTACACACGCAGCATTGCCGAACGGGGCGTGAGGGTGTCGTTCAACAAAGATGAGACCATACTTAACATGATGACTTCCAATCACTTGATCGAGACGAACTTCACCACTATAACTCCCGACAAGACCCTTGGCGACTTGGTGAAAATCATCGCCTCATCGTCGAGAAACATCTTCCCGGTGGTGGCCGAAAACGGCGATTTCAAAGGACATATCCTCTTCGACGACGTGCGGAAATTCATGTTCGACACCAACTTGTACAATACCTCTGTCGAAGATATCATGGTGTACCCCGACTATGTGATCGATGTCGATGAGCCGATGGAGAGCATCGTCAATAAATTCGAGGAGTCGCACAAATACAACATCGTTATCGTCGATGACGGCAAGTATCTGGGATATATCTCGCGAGCCAATGTGTTTACGACGTATCAAGCAACATTGAAAGAGATTTCTGCTGAATGATGAACCATATGTCATTTCGACTGAAGTGGAATGAAATGAAACGAAATGGAGAAATCACCGGCATTTGAATGTTTCGAATCAATTGATAGGCGGAGATTTCTCGACTCCACTACGTTACGCTCGAAATGACGCAAACGATGGTCGGTCGAAATGACAAATAAAAATGATAATATGAATAAAGAAAAAATAAAAGAGTTTTGCAACAATCCTAAAAACCAGGTATTGGTGGATGTCGGTCTGTTTTTCGTGCTGATTTTCAGCTTCCACATCCTGTATGTCATCTGGAACGAATACATGAACTATTGGCCGATAAAAGGCACTGTCGACAAGCTCTTCGCGTGGGCGTCGGCCTTGCTTTTCGACCAGGGCACCTGGGTGCTCGACCATATCTTCGGCATGGATTTCGTGACAAGAGACCAGTCGATTTACTTTTTGAACAACGAAGGCACGTATTCTTGCGTGACGGTGGCTCCTGAATGCACCAGCCTCAAACAGTGGATGCACTGGCTCTTCCTGATGCTCATCTTCCCGGGGCCGTGGAAGCATAAGGCATGGTACATACCGCTCGGCCTGGTGATAATAGAGTTCACCAACGTGGTGCGTATCGTCGGGATATGCCTGTTTTTAAAGCCATTTCCGCACGACTTCGCCCTCGCTCACGATGTCATCTTCAAAATAATGTTTTATGTAGTGATTTTCCTGATGTGGATGATCTGGAATGACTATTTCCACCGTGGTCGGTTCAGTCCCAATCGTTCGCAACCCTAAAGTATTCTCTAAACGCCGTCAAATCTTCCATATTGACTTCGCCATTCACCACGCACTCGCTTTCGGAGGCCTGTGCCACCACTCGTCCTTTCATGTTCAGAATCATGGTCTCGCCACGGTATTTTATGTCGCTGTCGTCGACTCCGACACGGTTCACGCCCACGATATACGCTTGATTTTCAATGGCTCGAGCTCTCAGAAGCGTATTCCACACCTCTGACTTTTTTTCTGGCCATTCGGCAGTGAAGATCGCCAGGTCGTACTCATATTTCCCGTCGTTGAAGCTGTTGCGGTTCCATACCGGGAAACGCATGTCGTAGCATACGAACGGCCTTATGCGCCAGCCTTTATACTCTATGGTGATGCGCTCCTCGCCACGGTTCAGCCCGATCTCGCCGCCCATGGTGAAAAGATGTCTTTTGTTGTAAAGATAATACTTCCCATCAGGCTCCATCCAGATAAAACTGTTGTAAAACCCGTTGTTTTTCAGGATTATGGTACCGCACACGGCGCAGTTTTTCTCCCTAGCGGTTTTTCCCATCCATTGCATGGTGGGACCACCGACCTCCTCGGCAAACTCATTCGGGTCGGCAGGAAAGCCTGTGGTGAACGTCTCCGGAAACACGATAATATCAGTGTTTTCAACGTTTTTCAGAATCTCATCGAGATGACGGCGGTTAGCCTCAGGATTGCGGGCGATGACGTCGTTTTGTATGCAGCTTATTTTCAAATTCATAAAAATTTCATCAAAAAATCATACAAAGATACTACTTTTATCATTTTTTTACTACTTTTGTAAAAAATTTTTGGAAAATGAAGAAGATATTACTTTCGATTTGTGCTATTATAGTATTGAGTATCAGCGCATTAGCTCAAGAGATTCATTATGGTGTGTATGCTGGCGGCAGCATCAACAAGATTAATATCGGCAGTGAGTTTTATTACTACGACAGCGAGATCAACACCACATGGACACCTACTGAAGGCTTCAAGATGTCGTATCTGCCTGTCACCGATGCCAAAGTGTCGGCAAACGGCGGCTTCACCGTCGGTGGGCTGTTCGAATACCAGGCCAACGACATGTTCGGACTTCAATTTGAGCTGATGTTCAACCAGTTTGGCTACAAGATGAATGGAAAAGTCACTATGCACGACATCACCGACAACAGTGAGCAGGTGTACGACTACGAGGCGAACCTGAAGATGAGCGACTTCAGCGCTGCTATCATCGCGAAGATCCACGTCATCAAGAGCCTCAGCATCGACCTCGGATTGCAGCCATGCTACTGTTTCCGCGACATCAAAGACACCAAATGCGGCATCAGCCACAAAACGGTTATCTACAATGCCGATAAAGACTATAACCCATTGAATTTCACTGCGATAGGTGGAGTGACATATTATTTCTTCGACGCTTTGTTCTTGTCGGCCCGCTATGTGTACGGCTTCACCGACGTCCTCAAGACCCGTCATCCGTATCTGCCGGCAGGTTCAACATCGAGCGACGACATGGAGTTACATTACTCCGAGGCCTCGTCAAAGACGAGCTCAGTGGTTATTAGTCTAGGGTTTAGGATGTAATCACCCACCCCGTCATTTCGACTGGAGTGGAATGAAATGGAACGGAATGGAGAAATCACCGGCATGGTATTAGAAGGAATAATAAAAAATTTTTATATGAATTAGACTTGATTTGATAGGCGGAGATTTCTCCACTCCCTACGGTCGGTCGAAATGACGAATTAATATGAACATAATCATTGCTGGAGACGGTGAGGTTGGCTTGCACTTGGCGGAAGCTCTGGAGCACAGCGACCATAACATCACCATCGTGGACCCACACGAGGAGCTGCTCAAGATGATGGAGTCGCACTCCGACCTCATGACGATTGCGGGCGACTCGACGTCGATAAAGACTTTACAGAAAGCCAACGTCAAGAAGGCCGACATGGTCATAGCGGTGCTTCACGACGAGCATATCAACCTGCTGACGGGCATCCTCGCCAAGAAACTCGGTGCGAAACGTGTGATAGCGCGTGTCAACACCATGGAAAACATAGGGCAGGAGGCTTGGCGTATCTACCAGGACCTCGGCATCGACGGGATAGTGTCGCCTGAAGACATCGCGGCACAGGAGATAGTGTCGTTGCTGAAGCAGACGGGCGCCACCGAGGCCTACGACTTTGCGGGAGGCAAGCTCGAGATGTACATGATGAAGCTCGACGACAAGGCTTACGTCATCGGCAAGACCCTCGACGAGATAGCGGAGCGTTTCAAGCACCTCGACTTCCGCCCAGTGGCTATACACCGTCGTCAGAACACGTTCATCCCACATGGCGACGACACCTTGCAGGCCGGCGACATGGTGTACGTGATATCCAAGCCGCACGCCGTGAAAGAGCTCATGGCGATGGGCGGCAAGCAGAAGTTCAACATCCGCAACGTGATGATCATAGGCGGCGGCCGCGTGGGACGTATGACAGCCAAACGTCTCGAGAAAGACATGGACATCAAGATCATCGAGAGCGACAAAAACCGCTGCTACGAACTCACCAGCGCGCTGTCAGACACCTTGGTGGTCAACGCCGACGCACGCGACGTGGATATGCTTGAGGAAGAAGGCATCAAGAGCGTCGACGCCTTCATCGCAGTGACCGAGAACACCGAGACGAACATCCTGACATGCTTGCAGGCCAAGGCCTACGGCGTGAAACGAACCATCGCCCTGGTGGAGAACATCGACTATATCGACATCTCACAAAACATCGGTATCGATACTATCATCAACAAGAAACTCATCGCGGCGAGCTACATCGTGAGGTATACCTTGGGCGACAACGTCTCTACGCTGAAGTTCCTGAGCGGCATCGACGCCGATATCGTGGAGTTTGTGGTCCCTGACGGATGTCTGGCGACCATGCGGCCTATCGAGAAGCTGCATGTGCCCGAGGGCGCTATCATCGCCGGCGTGATACGTGGCGAGCTCAGCTACATAGCCACCGATGACTTCCAGATCGAGGCCGAAGACCGTGTGGTGGTGTTTGCGTTGCCGAGTGCAATCAAAGAAGTGGAGAGGCTATTTAGATGAAAAAAATTCCGGTTTTTGTCAAAATCACAGTCAAGTTATACCTGCTGCTCTTAGCGATCTACTTCGCTTTCAGGGTGGCACTTCTGCTTTTGAATCTGAACCGTCTGGGCGATGCCACCACGTGGGAAATCATCCAGGCCTTCATCATGGGCGTGCGTTTCGACATCGTCACCATAGGTTTCGTTTCGGCAATTCCTATCATAATGTTGACAATTTGCTCATTTTTTGGCACAAAATGCCGAATCTTCGAAAAAATATACACAATAGTCCTGACGGTTTGCTTCACGATAACCTTCGGGATATGCGCGGCCGACATCCCGTATTTCGACCAGTTCTTCGACAGGTTCAACATCACCGCCTTCGAGTGGATGGCGACAGGCGACAGCGTCTTTGTCTTCAAGATGATATTCGAGGAGCCGACCTACATACTGATGATGCTGCCGGTGCTCGCCTCGGGCTTTGTGTTCTGGTATTTTTGCAATAAAATAATGAAAAACTCCACTGGCTGGGAGGATGTGAACTATTGGCGATATGGGATATACACGGTCTTGCTATGGGGACTCGTCTTCATCGGCATGCGCGGACGCCTGAACGAGAAATCGCCTATCATGGTGGGCACGGCTTATTTTTGTAACAACGCCTTGCTTAACCAGCTCGGCCTGAACCCTAATTTCACTTTGGCGCGAAGCTATCTCGACAGCAAGGACCCTGACAACCAGTCGGTTAGCTTTATGTCGGACTACGTGGCTATCAAAAATATGCAGGAATATCTGGGTATCGACGACCCTGATCCTGACTTTCCAATTGCTCGCGCAAAAGATTTCTCCACTACGCTTCGCTCCGGTCGAAATGACATGATGCCAAACGATTACAATGTTATTGTGGTGATTATGGAAGGCATGAGTTACAATAAAACCGCACATGGAGGCAACACTCATAACCTCACGCCATTCCTCGACTCGCTGATGGACAACTCGTTGAGTTTCAACAATTGTTACACCACTGGCACACATACTTACTGTGGCATCTACAGCACCTCGGTGTCGTATCCTGTCATCTTCAGAAATCAGGCGTTGAAGCGTATCCCGGTGTTGCAGTACGACGGATTGGCTGCCACTTTGCAGCGAGAGGGCTATCAGACGGCATATTTCACCACTCACGACAAGGAGTTTGACAATGTGGCCGGATTTTTGAGCCAGAACGGCGTGGAGCGTATCGTCTCGCAGGCCGATTACCCTATTTCGGAGGTGAAGACCACTCTCGGTGTCCCCGATGACTACATGTTCCGTTTCGCCATGCCTGTTTTCGATGAGATGGCAAATAATAACAGGCCTTTCTGTGCCACCATGATGACCGCTTCCGACCACGGTCCGTATTATCTGCCTGACTATTTCGAGCCTAAGAACACCGATTTGAAGTATCAGATCACGGAATATGCCGACTGGTCGCTGCGCCGTTTCATCGAGATGGCGTCGGAGAAGCCTTGGTTCGACAACACACTGTTTGTGTTCGTGGCCGACCATGGTGCGGTTTTGGACTCCGATTATTCCATCCCGTTGAGTTATTTCCACAGTCCTTTGATTTTCTATATGCCGGAGCATCTGCAAGCTGGTTTGAACGGAAATATAGCCAGTCAGATGGATATATTCCCGACTGTTATGGGGATTTTAGGCAAAAATTATGTCAATAATACCTTTGGTATTGATTTATTGAGAGAGGAGCGTTCGTATGTCTATTTCATGGGCGACGACAAATACGGGGTGCTTGACGGCGAGTGGCTGTTCATCAACAAGCCGTCGGAGGAGCAAAAAGGTTTGTACAGATATTTGGAAAAAGAGAAGAAAAACTATATTTCTGACTATCCTGAGATAGCCGAAGAGATGCAAAAATACGGCGAATCGGCGTGGCAAGTCAGTGAGTATCAGATAGTTAAGAAAAAAACAAAATTTTTGTCGCACGAATAAAAAATATGTGTAATTTTGCGGTCGGAAATGCCCAATGGTGTAATTGGCAACACGACTGACTCTGGATCAGTAAAGTCTAGGTTCGAACCCTGGTTGGGCAACAGGTTGATTAAGGCATTATTTATGATGCCTTAATTTTTTTTTGCAAATTTTTGTCGTACGTATTTAATAATCTATTATCTTTGCATAAGACTATTTTTCGCTTACTTTTTGGCAACTGGAGATGAGCTGAAAATAAGAGGAAAATCCCATATTGTTGTTATAAATGATTGAAATCCAATAAGTTAGGCGATTTCGATGTCCCCGAGATATACTCGGTCCTGAAGCTATACCCTTTGTTATAGATGAATATAATCGAGAAAAATGCCGTCGCATGGTATGTTTTGCGTGTCACTTATCAGCGCGAGATAGCTGCTTCGAAGCGGCTCAACGAGCTGGGGGTGGAGAACTATGTGCCTACGGTGAGGACGAGGGTTCGCAACGACAAGGGCATTGCGATAGGATGGAGGGTGGAGCCGCTGGTTCACAACTATATCTTTGTGAACGACAGCTTCGACAACATCATGAAGATAAAACATGAGAGTCTCGACTATCTACGTTTTGTCATGGGCAAGGATGAAAAGGGCTTGAACGACGAGCCGCAGTATGTGCCCGACAAGCAGATGGCCGACTTCATCAAGGTGGTGCGCACCATGGGCTCGAAGCCTGTCGACCCGAACATCGACCTGCGCAAGGGCGACAGGGTGAGGGTTCTGACCGGTCCGTTCGAGGGCGTTGAAGGTGTCTTCATCAGGATGCCTAACCGCCATGAGAAACGAGTGGTAGTTCAGATAGAAGGAGTGGCAGCAGTAGCGACGCAGACGCTCAATGCCTCCGATGTTGAGAAACTCTAATTTTAGGTTATTGGTTATTGGTTATGGGTTATTGAAGATGGTGATTAGGAAGTTTTCGTTTGAAAATCTTGAGGTTTATGGGAAAGCGCGATCTTTGGTGTCGGATGTATATCGGTTACAACAGAGTTTTCCTAAGGAAGAAATATATGGTTTAGGAGATCAAGTTCGTCGTGCTGCAGTATCGATAACTGCCAACTTGGCAGAAGGTAGTGGACGACAGTCAATAAAAGAAAAAGTACATTTTATAGAAATATCATATGGTTCGTTGATGGAGGTTTTTTGTGAATTACAAACTGCAAATGATTTGGGTTATATTACTAATGAACAGTTTAACAACTTAAGACCTAAATTCACTGATATAGCGAAGATGCTTTCAGGCTTACGCAATTCATTAGAAAAGAAGCAATAAACAAAAACCTCAATAACCTATAACCAATAAACAATTCACATTAAAATGAAAATAGCAGTAGCAGGAACAGGATACGTGGGCTTGAGCATCGCAACGCTCTTGGCGCAGCATAACCATGTGGTCGCCGTTGACGTAGTGCCTGAGAAAGTTGACCTTATCAACAACAAGAAATCACCGATTCAAGATGAGTATATCGAGAAATATCTCGCTGAGAAAAAGCTCGACCTGACAGCGACTCTCGATGGCGCCAATGCATATAAAAACGCTGATTTTGTGGTCATTGCGGCTCCTACCAACTACGACCCGCAGAAGAATTTCTTCGACACGAGTCACGTCGAAGAGGTGATCGACCTCGTTTTGAGCGTCAACCCTGATGCGGTGATGGTGATAAAATCGACCATCCCGGTAGGGTATACACGCGGTCTCTACGTGAAATATGCCGCCAAAGGCGTGAAAAAGTTCAACCTGCTGTTCTCGCCTGAGTTTCTTAGAGAAAGCAAGGCTTTGTACGACAACCTCTATCCTTCGAGAATCATCGTCGGATATCCAAAGGATATCGACGGCTTTGATGAGGAAAACAAGGCTATCAATAAGATGGTGAGCGTTGATCTTGAGGAAAAAGCCAGGATCTTTGCCGATCTGCTTAAAGAAGGTGCCATCAAGACCGACATCCCGGTGCTCTTCATGGGCATGAAAGAAGCCGAGGCCGTGAAGCTCTTCGCCAACACTTACTTGGCGTTGCGAGTGTCGTACTTCAATGAACTTGACACCTACGCCGAGGTGAAAGGTCTTGACACTCAAGCTATTATCGATGGCATCTGCCTTGATCCGAGAATCGGTTCGCACTATAACAACCCGTCGTTTGGCTACGGCGGATATTGCCTCCCGAAGGACACCAAGCAGCTGTTGGCCAACTACGAGGATGTGCCTCAGAACATGATGAGCGCCATAGTGGAGAGCAACAGGACTCGTAAGGACTTCATCGCTGACCAGGTGCTGAAGATGGCTGGCTATTACGACTATTACAGCGCGGGCCAGTTTGACAACACCAAAGAGCATGAGTGCGTGATTGGCGTGTTCCGTCTGACGATGAAGTCGAACAGCGACAACTTCCGCCAGAGCTCAATACAAGGCGTGATGAAGCGCGTGAAGGCCAAAGGCGCCAAGGTCATCATCTACGAGCCTACATTGGAAGACGGCAGCACATTCTTCGGAAGTTTGGTGATTAATAATCTTGACGAATTCAAGAAACAGAGTCAGGCTATCATCGCAAACCGTTATGATTCGTGCCTTGACGATGTGAAAGAGAAAGTTTACACGAGAGATATTTTCAAACGCGACTAACCCTCCACACAGACGAACTATAAAACTCACACAGATAACACAGATTTCACAGATAATGCTCACCTAAAGGTGAGCGGGCTTACGCGCTACAATGACCGACAACGAATTAACATATGAAATAAGAGGAGCGATCTTTGATGTTTATAATGAACTCGGTCCAGGATTGTTAGAATCTGTGTATGAAGAGGCATTAGTATTCGAACTTCAGGAAAGAGGTCTGGAAGTGGATCGACAACGTGAGGTTCCAATAATATATAAGGATTGTGAGCTTAAAACATCTCTTAGACTTGACCTATTAGTCAATAATCAAGTTATTGTTGAGTTGAAGTCTGTGGAGGAAATGAGGCCAGTGTTTGCAAAACAGTTGCTGACATATTTAAGATTGATGGATAAAAGAATAGGGTTACTTGTTAATTTTAATACGAGTAATATAAGAGAAGGTATAAAGCGGATAGTAAATTAACGTGCGGTAGCCATTGAGCCTTAGCTCAATAAAATCTGTGTAATCAGTGAAATCTGTGTGAAATAAAAAAATCGCCGTCAGGCGATAAGAAAGAATTTGGTGTGAAATGAAAGGTATAGTTTTAGCTGGAGGATCCGGCACCCGTTTATATCCTATTACTAAAGGAGTGTCAAAACAGCTGTTGCCGATTTACGACAAACCGATGGTGTATTATCCGATTTCGGCTTTGATGTTGGCGGGAATCAGGGATATTCTGATTATCTCTACTCCTTTCGATTTGCCTGGATTTAAAAGGCTTCTGGGCGACGGCAGCGACTACGGAGTGCGTTTCGAATATGCCGAGCAGCCTTCACCCGACGGATTGGCGCAGGCATTTATAATAGGTGAGAAGTTTATTGGCGACGACTGCGCCTGCTTGGTGTTGGGCGACAACATTTTCTACGGAAGTGGATTTACAAAGCTTCTGAAAGAGGCCGTTAAAGATGCGGAAGAGAATAAGAAGGCTACGGTTTTCGGCTATTGGGTGGCTGACCCTGAGAGATATGGCGTGGCCGAGTTCGACAAAAACGGCAACTGCCTGAGCATTGAGGAGAAGCCGCAGAAACCGAAGAGCAACTACGCCGTGGTGGGATTGTATTTTTATCCGAATAAGGTTGTAAATATTGCCAAATCGATAAAGCCGTCGGCACGTGGTGAGCTTGAGATCACGACAGTTAACCAGGAGTTTTTGAAAGATGGCGAACTGAAGGTTCAGACGTTGGGTCGTGGCTTTGCCTGGCTCGACACCGGGACGCATGACAGTCTTTCGGAAGCTTCAACATTTGTTGAGGTTATCGAGAAGCGCCAAGGCTTGAAGATAGCTTGTTTGGAGGGCATAGCCTACCGTAACGGCTGGATCACCGAGGAGAAGATGCGCCAGCTGGCCCAGCCGATGCTGAAAAACCAGTACGGACAGTATTTATTAAAGGTGATTGAGGAGATGAAAGAGGAGGTGAATTCGGAAACATTTTTTAAGTAATGGTTATAGGTTATAGGTTATAGGTTATTGTTGGTTTTAGTTTATAAGTTAAAAGATTGTTTAATTTAAAAAGGTATAGAATTATGAATCTCAAAGGAACAAAGACAGAAAAGAACCTCCTCGAGGCTTTTGCAGGGGAGTCGATGGCACGCAACAAATACACTTTCTTTGCCTCTAAGGCCAAGAAGGACGGCTATGTGCAGATTTCAAAGATTTTTGAAGAGACGGCAGGCAACGAGAAAGAGCATGCCGAGTTGTGGTACAAGTATCTGCACGACGGTGAGATACCTGGCACGGAAGCCAATTTGGCCGATGCTGCCGAAGGTGAAAACTATGAGTGGACCGATATGTACGACCGTATGGCGAAGGAGGCCGAGGAGGAAGGCTTCAAGGAGATTGCGGCGAAGTTCCGCATGGTGGGCGCTATCGAGAGAGAGCATGAGGCCCGTTATCGCAAGCTGTTGGAAAACATCGAGGAAGGCTTGGTCTTCTCGCGCGACGGCGACATGGTGTGGCAGTGCTCAAACTGCGGTCATATCGTGGTAGGAAAGAAGGCTCCGAAGATATGTCCTGTGTGCAACCATCCGCAGTCGTATTTCGAGTTGAAGAAGGAGAATTATTGATATTAACATAAGGCTGTGTCCGATAACTGAAGGGGTGAGTAAACAAATCTTATCGATTTACGACAAATCGATGGTGAAGAGCTAGCACGAACAGTATTTGCTGATGGTGATAAATTCGGAGACGTTTGCGAAATATTAATAATAAGGTGTTGGAAGGTTGATTATGGTGTAATAAAAAATGTCATGCAAGAAGAAGACCCGATTATCAACAACGAGGACAATACTTTTGACGTCTACAAAGAAGAACATATCAGACTGGGAACGTTGAAAGATGAAACAGAGAGCATATGGGAAGACCGGACATATCAGTTAGCGGCTGGAGGTTTGTCTTTGACTTTTGCTGTTTTTTCATTTTTGATGAGTGGAGAGAATGGTGTGGTTTTTAGATGGCCGATGGCAGTGATATGGGGCGGTTATGTCTTGTGTTTAATCGTTAATTATATAAGTCAGCACATTTCTGCCAGACATCTTGAAAAACTACAAATAGTATTATACGAAGATAGAAAAAAAGAGATACCTTATAGTGAAGAAAGGCAAATTGAACGTGGCAAAAAATTCGATAGAGTGGTAGTTTTTCTAAATGTTCTGACGGAAATAGTTTTAGTTATGGACATTATATTTACGATAGTATATACTTGTATTCTTTTTACTAACAAATAATAGATTATGTCAAAAGAGATTGATAAAAATCGTGTTGAAAAAACTCAACCTAAAGTAATGGATAGGCCTATTCCTGAAAAAATTAATGAAGGAAAAAAGATAGGACGTCCCACTCCTGTAAAAAAATAGATAAAGATGTTTTAATGACATCTTCTTATAGGATGATCACATACTGAATTTGGGTGCTGGATAGAAGGATGTCAACGCTTTTGCGAAAATGACGGAAGGTACTCCTCTTGGAACGCTTTTGGAGCATTTGCATGAGTTGAAAGTGCATTTTAGAGGAGTGGAGGAGCATATTTAATTAAGGGAAGCATTTGGCGAGTTGATTTTGGTGGAGCAGGAATAAAATAGTTACAAATATATATTCAAAAATAACAGTTTTTTTAATTTAAAAATTAATCAGAAGATTAACATAATGGAAAAACATTTGGTAGAAATTAGTATCCCAGAGAGATTCAGGGCTATTAATAAAGCTGATATTTGGCTTGATGGTATAACCGTTGTGTCTGGAATCAATGGTTGCGGCAAAAGTACAATATCAAAACTATTATACCAGACATACAAATATAGCATTCAATATAATCGTTTGATTACTAATGAAGTCAATGAAAGGCTTAAACCGTATTACGATGTGTTGAATCAATTATACACATTAATTTCAATGCGTACACGTCAGAGTTCTCCATATGGTCTTCGTAGGTGGAAATACTTGAGAGTTTTAGATAAGGCGGAAGAGTTTTTAAACGAAGTAAATGAACTGTGTGAAAATTTTTTAGAAGAAGAAAAGCGTGCTCATGAAGAGGAAGGGGAGACCTTGATGACTGAGCGGACATGGAGAATAATAGAAGCTTCATTAAACAATGGTGAAAACAGGGATCTGGCATCAAATCTAGATCAATTACAAATGCAGATGTCCAATATAATCAAAGAAGCACAAGTCTTGTCACAGGAGCGTCCAAGTATTATTTTACAAAGGAAAATATCAGAAAGTTTGCGAAATGAGCTCCCGTCATCAATAGAAATTAGCGAATATGGTGACCCGTTTATTGGAACAAAAGCAAAATCCGTTGCATTACCTCATTATATTCAACGAGTCATATACATGGATACGCCAATGATGTTCGGTATAGATGCATTTGATGGTCCTGAAAACTGGGAAGAATTGAATACATATCTTAGGACATCTTCATCAAGCAATTATGATGGAATTATTAAGGAGACCATTCAAAAAGACATTCTTCATGGCGAAGCAGTATATGATGACGACTCTATTGATGATGACATAACATTTAAGCGCGAAGATGGCAAAGTGTTTTCGTTATTAGATTGTGCAACAGGCGTTAAATCTTTTTCTATTCTTCAATTGTTGTACAAGAATGGTTATTTGAAGAAAGATACGCTGTTGATCATTGACGAGCCAGAGGCTCATTTGCATCCACAATGGATAGTTGAGTATGCACGCTTAATATTAATGCTTCATAAAGAAATTGGAGTTAAGTTTTTTATTGCAAGTCACAGTACAGATATGGTTGGAGCATTGAAAGAAATAGCTCCTGTATTAGGTGTAACAGAGTTGAACTTCTATGTGGCAGAAGAGTCACATGATTATACATATAATTACAGATATTTAGCGTATGATGTTGAACCAATCTTTGCTTCGTTCAATAAGTCATATGAAAAACTAGACAACTTTG
>Ga0265298_10000723_pt1 | contig 48097 bp, 32 predicted proteins | sample AusTroGonzalo_MG_3_FD_193486 | JGI IMG/M metagenome (GOLD analysis project Ga0265298, IMG submission 193486) | Bovine rumen microbial communities from tropical cattle in Woodstock, Queensland, Australia - Gonzalo_01 | ecosystem: Host-associated > Mammals > Digestive system > Stomach > Rumen ...
AACTCGTCAATGATTTGGAGCTTCTCCGAATCACTGTAATTGCGTACTACTTTTTCGTACATTGTTGTCCTAAATGATGTTTACATTGTTCTTGTTCAAACTGTAAACCTATTTCAGGACAAGTCACCTGAATGCCGCGGCGAAGCCGCGAGGGGCCTGGGGGCTGTGCCCCCAGTAAACAAAGGAGGCCGATTTATCGGCCGACGCTCCGCCCATCTCCACAAGAAAAGCTGGCAAATGCCAGCTTTTCTTGTGGAGATGGGCGGAGTCGAACCGCCGTCCGAATAAAGCGCCAGATGGCTTTCTACATGCTTATCCTGCCTTTGATTGTCGGAGACCGGCTGCCGGCCGGCGGGCCAACGGTCCCTTAGCTTCTGAAACTTAGGGCGCTGTAGAAGCGTCGACGCCCGCATCCTTCCTGGATGATATCCCAACTGCCGGAGAGGGAAGGCGGGAACCCCGGCGGGATACTCGTCGCTACGGACCTGGTCCGCGCGATTAAGCTAGTCTGCTTGGCAGATTAGGCAGCGAGTGCATAGTTGTAGTTGCCAGTTATGGCTTGTAGTCTGAGATTTACGAGCGGGGCTACGACGCTCGGCATGCTTACCGCCCGACATCATTTACCGTCAAAACCAGTACATCCCCAGTTGTGGCGTCGTTGTCGAACGACACTGCAAAGATGCAAAAAACCGCCCAAATGTTGCAGCCCTGCGCGGAAAAATCCGTAATTTTATTGGTCAAATCCGCTCGTTACATGAAAAAGGACCACCTCTGCCTGCACATCCTGCCGTTTTTTGTCCTGTTGACCGCCATGGCCGGGTGCGGCCCTGCGGAATCCTATCCCAAGACCACGTTCCAGACCAGCCGTGGCTGGCAGCCGAACATTGACGTACGGGCCGATGCCGTGATGGTCTACGGCAGCCGCGATCTGGAGAAGCGCGTGGCGTCGTGGCAGGAGCGCGGCTATCGGACGGATTTTATGACAGGCATTGCCTGGGGCGGCTATGAGGACTATTTCACGGGAAAATGGGATGGCCGGCCGCACTGGGACGAAGGGCAGGTCGATGTCAACCGGGATACGATCTGGCATGGCAAGGACGTGCCGTATATCGTCCCTTCCGAGCACTTTCTGGCGTATTTCAAGGAAACGCAAGTCCGGCGGGCCATCGATGCCGGCATGGACGCCATTTATCTGGAAGAACCTGAGTTCTGGGCGCGGGCGGGTTACAGCGAGGCTTTCAAAAGGGAGTGGGAAGCGTTTTACGGGGTGCCCTGGATGCCGCAGGATGCTACTCCGGCGGCGACCTACCTGTCGAACAAGCTGAAGTACCACCTGTACTACCGGGCGCTGGACGAGACGTTCACCTATGCCAAACAATACGGCCGGTCGTTGGGGCGGGACATCCGCTGTTATGTTCCGACCCATTCGCTCCTGAACTATTCGATGTGGGAAATCGTGAGCCCAGAGGCCAGCCTCGCTGCGCTGCCCTGTGTGGATGGCTATATCGCGCAGGTCTGGACCGGGACTTCCCGCGTGAAGAATTACTATGACGGCCGTCTGGCGGAGCGGGTTTTTGAGACGGCCTTCCTGGAATACGGCTGCATGGCGTCGATGACGTCCCCGACGGGGCGGAAACTCTGGCTCCTGACCGACCCCGTCGAAGATGCCACCCGCGACTGGGATGATTTTCGGAAAAACTACCAGGCGACCTTCACGGCGCAGTTGCTTTTCCCGAGGGCGGCAGATTATGAAGTGATGCCTTGGCCTGAACGGATTTACGGGCGGCCTTATCCGGTCCGGTCCGGATCGGACGAGTTGTCCCGGATTCCGGCGGACTATGCGACGACGGTAGGGATCCTGGTAAACGCCTTGCAACAGATGCCGCGTACGGAAGGAGGCCCGGACGGGACGGCGGGCATAGCGGTACTCATGGGCAATTCGCTGATGTTCCAGAGCTTCCCGGTCCATGCCGGCTATGAAGATCCGCAACTGTCTCATTTCTTCGGGCTGGCGTTTCCCTTGCTGAAAGCTGGAGTGCCGGTGGGCATCGCGCACATGGAGAACATGACACAACCGCAGGCGCTGAAAGACGTGAAGGTCCTGCTGATGTCCTATGCCAACCAGAAGCCGCTGGATCCCGCTGTCCACCAGGCTTTGTGCGAATGGGTCAGGCAAGGAGGCCGGTTGTTGTATGCGGGGGAGGACCGCGATCCGTTCCAGGGCGTCCCGGAATGGTGGAACCAGCCTCCCTGCGCTTATTCCGCTCCGTCAGAGCACTTGTTTGAATTGTTGGGCCTGGGCCCCTGTCCGGCAACCGGAAAGTATGCCTGCGGTAAAGGGGAAGTGCTGGTAATGCGCCGGGAGCCCAAGACTTTCGTGATGGAAGCTGGAGGGCAGAACGCGCTGCTGGACGCCGTGGAACAACTCTCCGGCCCGCTGCAACGCAAGTCGTCATTCCGTCTGAGCAGGGGTCCGTATGAGATTGTCGCCGTATTGGACGAGACCGGAGACGCCCGGCCGTTGGCGCTGAAAGGCCCTTTCATCGATCTGTTCGATCCTGCATTGCCTGTCTGCGAAGAAGTGGCCGTGGAACCGGGGTCCCAGCGGCTGCTCTATGCCCTTGACCGCCGTCCGAAAGGCGTGGCAATCCTGGCGGAAGCAGGGCGGTCCACCGTCCTGGAGCGTGGCCGCCGGCGCTTTTGTTTCCTGTCCAAGGGACCGGCAGAAACCATCAGCCGGAGCCGGATCTCCCTTCCGCGCTGTCCTGACACAGTTTCGGTGTCGGGGAGTGGTGCTGATTGGACATGGGACGAGGGCAGCCGAAGCCTGTTGCTGCAATTCAACGCCGACCCGGATGGCGTCCGGGTTGAACTATCCTGGTAAAGAAGGGATTTACTCCCACTCGATCGTTCCCGTCGGCTTGGGGGTGAGGTCGTACAGCACGCGGTTGACGCCCGGCACTTCCGTCACGATACGCTGCGTGATATGATGGAGCAGCGGATAGGGGATTTCCTCAATGGTGGCAGTCATGGCATCTCGCGTATTCACGGCACGGATGATGACCGGCCAGTCCCAGCTGCGCTTGCCCGCCTTTACGCCCGTTGACTTATAGTCGGGGACAACCGTAAAGTATTGCCAGACCTTGCCTTCCAGCCCGTTTTTAGCGAATTCTTCCCGCAGGATGGCGTCGCTCTCTCGCAGTGCCTCCAGCCGGTCTCGGGTGATGGCGCCGGTGCAGCGGACGCCCAGGCCGGGTCCCGGGAAAGGCTGGCGGTAAACCATGTTGTCGGGCAGGCCGAGTTCCTTGCCCACGACGCGAACCTCATCCTTGAAGAGCAGCCTGATGGGTTCCACCAGCTCGAATTTGAGATCTTCCGGCAGGCCGCCCACATTGTGGTGCGACTTCACGGGGCCGGACTCGATGATATCCGGGTAGATGGTTCCCTGCGCCAGGAAGCTGATGCCGTCCAGTTTGCGGGCTTCTTCTTCAAACACCCGAATGAACTCGGCGCCGATGATCTTGCGCTTCTGCTCGGGATCGGATACGCCGGAGAGCTTGTCCAGGAAACGGTCGACCGCATCCACATAGACCAGGTTGGCGTTCAGTTCATCGCGGAAGACCTTGACCACCTGCTCGGGTTCGCCTTTGCGCAGCAGGCCGTGGTTCACGTGTACTGAAACCAGTTGCTTGCCGATGGCTTTGATGAGCAGCGCCGCCACGACGGAAGAGTCAACACCGCCGGACAAAGCCAGCAGCACCTTTTTGTCGCCGATCTGGGCGCGGAGCTCTTTGATCTGTTCGTCAATGAATTGTTTGGCCAGAGCTGGGGTGGTGATGCGCTCCATGTCGGCCGGACGTACGTTTCCTGAAGTCATAATGCTTAGATTTCCTTGTTTTCAACAAAGATACGGCTTTTGTCTAATAAATTATACTTATATTTGTTGAAGACTATGAGTATGAAACGACGTACCTTCCTGAAAACTGCGGCGGCAGCGGGAGCGGCAACGCTGTTGCCACCTGGCTTGCTGGGACTGACGACTAGCTGTGCTAAGCCCTCTGCCCAGGGCTGGGATTTCGACCAGATCCTCGACCGCTCCGGCACCTGGAGCATCAAGCAGCGCCGGGCCGTCGACGGAAAACTGGCGATGTGGATCGCCGACATGGACTTCAAGACCGATCCCGTGGTAAGCCAGGCGCTGCGCGAGCGTCTGGACCGTGACGTGATGGGTTACACCTATACGCCCGATGAATTCTACGACGCTATCGTAGGCTGGGAGAAGTCGCAGCACGGGTTTGATGTTCCCCGCGAATGGGTGGGCTACTGCCCCGGTGTCATCGCCTCCATCTGCCAGGCTTATCTCACCTTCACGCAGCCCGGCGACAAGATTGTCGTGCAGACGCCCGTTTACGACCAGTTCTTCACGTATGCGAAGCGGCTCGGCCGCCAGGTGGTGGAGAACCCGCTGATCTATAAAGACGGCCGGTACGAGATGGACTTCGACGGATTGGACCGCCTCTACGACAAGCAAATTAAGGTGCTGGTCCTGTGCAACCCGCACAATCCGGCCGGCATCATCTGGCCACAGGAAACCCTCGCACGGCTGGCCGACTGGTGTGCAGCCCACGACGTACTGGTATTCTCCGATGAGATTCACGCCGACCTGGCGCTCTATGGCAAGAAGCACACGCCGTTCTGCAACGTCAGCCCGACCGCTGCGCAAATCGGCCTGATGTTCTGCAGTCCCACCAAGGCTTTCAACATCCCAGGCATCACCGGGACCGCCTATTGCATCATCCCCGAGGAAGGCAAGCGGCAACGCTTCCATGAGACCATCGAAAGTTCCAAACTGGCTGAAGCTTCCATCCTGACGCTGGTGGCCACCATCGCCGCCTACACCCACGAACCAGTCTGGCTGGAGGCAGTGAAGCGGTATATAGAAGGCAATATCGCGTTTCTGGAAGATTGTTTCCCGCTCGATCCGGATATGCGCTCCATCCGTCTCGTCCGGCCCGAAGCCTCCTTTCTGGTCTGGCTGGACTGCCGGGCCCTGAAACTCTCGCAAAAAGAACTCGTCTCGCTGTTCAATGACAAGGCCGGCGTCGTCATCAACGACGGGGCTTCCTATGGCACCGGCGGCGAGGGTTTCATCCGCCTGAACGTCGGCTGCCCCCGCAGCGTCGTCGAGGAGGCGTTCCACCGGATTGAACATGCTGTAGCCCGCCTGCTGCATCCGGGCGTCATGATCGAATAAATCGGGGAATATCCTTTTTTCTTTGTATCTTTATCGATTCAAACCAAAATGATATGATCGACAGAGAAACCCGCAAGCGCATCGTTGCGCTGATCCACAAGGAGGTCGTACCCGCCATCGGCTGTACCGAGCCCATGGCCGTGGCACTGTGTACGGCAAAAGCCGTGGAACAGTTGGGTTGCAAGCCGGAAAGAATAGAGGCGCTGCTGAGCGCGAATATCCTGAAAAACGCCATGGGAGTTGGCATTCCCGGTACGGGGATGACCGGCCTGCCGATAGCCATCGCGCTGGGCGCGCTCATTGGCAAAAGCAGTTACCAGCTCGAAGTGCTGCGCGACCTGACGCCCGAAAAACTGGAAGCGGGCAGGCGTTTCATCGAAGAAGAACGCATCAACATCCAGCTGAAAGAAGGTATCTCGGAAAAACTCTATATCGAAATCATCGTGACGGCGGGGGAGAAGTGCGCTACGGCTGTCATTGCGGGCAGTCATACGCATTTCGTGCATGTGGCGGACGGGCGGCTGGACGACGCCACGCTGGCGAAGATCCTGCCGAAGACCGTCGGTGGGGCTGCGGACGGCGACGACATCGCGCTGAACCTTAAATTGGTATACGACTATGCCACCACCGCGCCGCTCGACGAGATCCGTTTTATCCTTGAAACGAAAGAATATAACATGAAGGCGGCCCAAGAGGCCCTCAAGGGCAATTACGGGCACAACCTGGGCAAGAGCATCGACCGGCCGCTCGCAAGGGGTATCCTGGGCGACAACATGTATGCCCACATCATTGCTCGCACTGCGGCGGCATGCGACGCACGCATGGGCGGCGCCATGATTCCCGTCATGAGCAACTCCGGCAGCGGCAACCAGGGCATCTGCGCCACCAATCCGGTTTGCGTCTTTGCCGAAGAAAACGAGAATACGGAAGAGGAACTCATCCGCGCCCTGATGCTCAGCCACCTGACGGCCATTTACATCAAACAGTCGCTTGGCAAGCTGTCAGCGCTCTGTGGTTGCGTGGTGGCCAGCACGGGCAGCAGCGTCGGCATTACCTACCTGATGGGCGGCGACTATGCGCGATGCTGCGCTGCCGTGAAGAACATGGTGGCCAATCTTACCGGCATGATCTGCGACGGCGCCAAACCCTCCTGCTCGCTGAAACTGACTTCCGGCGTATCGACGGCCATCCTTTCAGCCTTGCTGGCCATGGAGGGCAAGTGCGTCAGCTCGCAGGAAGGTATCGTGGACGACGACATCGACCGCTCCATCCACAATCTTACCGCCATCGGCGCCGACGCCATGTGCATCACTGACGAAATGGTGCTGAAAATCATGACGAACAAGCACTGCTGTTCCTGATATGTCCCTGCGCCGTTCCATCGTCCTGCCCTTGCTGGCCCTGCTGCTCCTGAATGGATGCGACAGGCCCGGTTCGCTGGACCGCCCGACCCGTCAGTTGCTGAACGGGCTGGATGGTTATGTGGATGCGCGGAGCGTGTATATTGCGTCCAAATTGGACCAGATGGAGGCGCTTCGGAAGATTGCACAGTCGTCAAGTGACCGTACGCTGCGTTACGAGACGGAGATGCGGATTGCGGACGAGTATTTTTCGTTCAGCTTCGATTCAACACAGCATTACTTGAAAGATTGCCAGGCGCTGGCTCTCGCACTGGATGACAAGGAACGGTACGACCGGGCCTCCATCCAGCTGGGACACCTCTATGCCAAAGCAGGTAGCTATATGGAGGCCTATAACCTTCTCTATGAGCAAATAGACACCACTTCGCTTTCAGAAACCAGAATGACGCAGTACCTGCTGGCGTTGTACGATTTCAGCATGGATCTCTCCGGTAATTCCGGCATGGTGGAACGGCTCAATATCCCGGTGGCCGCCGGTTACCGGGACCGCTTGCTGGAACGGATTCCACGGGATTCCGAGACCTGGCGCAACCTGCTCCGTGACCAGCTTTTCGAACAGGAGCGCTATGCCGCGGCCGACAGTATCGGGCGCCTGCTGCTGTCAGGCGCGAAGCCCGACCAGCATGCCTATGCCATCTATGCTTTTTACCTGTCTGAGATTGCTGAAAGGATGGGACGGGCTTCCGACCGGATGAACTGGTTGGTGCGTTCGGCGGAAAGCGATATCATCAACGCGGTCCGGGACTATGCGTCGTTGACCATGGTGGCCCAGATCATCCTGCCGTCCGATGTGGACCGATCCTTCCGTTATCTTCGCATCGCCCAGGAAGATGCCATCGCATACAACGCGAAGCTTCGCCCCTGGCAAATCTCCCGCTTCCTGATGCAGGTGGAGGATGCCTATTCTGCAAGGCAGGACAAGCAGCGAAAGGCAGCGGTGGTATGGTCTATTCTGCTGGGCGTCATGACAGCCGCCCTGGCGCTGCTGGCATGGTTCTACATCAGCCGCTCCCGGAAACTGTCCCGGATGCGGATGGAACTCGAGAAGAGCAATAGCCGGCTGGCTTCCGTCAATGGAAAGCTAAACGAGCTCAACCGGCAGATTTCGATGTCGGACCAGATAAAGGAAAGCCATATCGTGTCGTTCCTCGAGAGTTTCGCCAACCAGATCCACTCGTTCCGGTCCGAAGACAACCACCTGCGCAATTTGCTCAAGCAAGGGAAATCTGCCCAGTTGTTGCGCGAACTGTCCGGCTCATCCCGTTCCGAAAAGGCCCGGGAAGAGTTCTATCTTACTTTTGATGCGACGTTTCTTTCAATGTATCCCGATTTCGTGGAACAGTTCAATGCCCTTCTGCTCGAACCGGCCCGGATGCATCCCCCGAAAGGAACGTTGAACACAGAGCTTCGCATCTTCGCCTTGATCCGTTTGGGCGTAGACGATTCCAAGCAGATTGCCCGGATGCTGGACTATTCGCTGAGTACGATCTACAATTACAAGGTTTCTGTAAAAAACCAGGCGGCCGGTGACCGCAATACCTTCGAGGAACAGGTGAAACAGATTGGAAAGTAGTTCTCAAGCGTTCCTGAATCACTACTTTATTCACAACATGCATAGAGGTTAAATATTTGAACCTCAGCCATTTCATTCCATAAAATCACTACTTATTCATTCTTGCGCGCGAAAGCGTTTGTTATTGTGTTTAATTTTGTATGGGACTTAGTTCCGAGTAACTTTTTTCACAAAACAATAACCAACGCCTTACAAAAATCAAGCGTATGAGAAAATTTGCTGCACTGATCCTTACATTAGGATTGAGCCTGGCGGCTTACGCGCAGAACATCACCGTGACCGGTGTCGTCCTGGACGGAGCACGCCAGCCGATTGTCGGCGCCTTCATCGTCGAACAGGGGACCAGCAACGGTACGGCTGCCGGCGTGGATGGTGACTTCACCCTCCGCGTAGCGCCCGGTGCCACGCTGGAAGTTTCCTGCATCGGCTATGTGACCCGTACCGTTACGGTCATGCAGGACCAGCGTCTGGAGATCATCCTTCAGGATGACATGGAGATGCTGGAAGAGACTGTCGTAGTCGGTTACGGTGTCCAGAAGAAAAGCGTCGTGACCGCTTCCATTTCCAAAGTCGACGGAGACGCCCTGAACAAGGTGCGCGCATCCACCGTCAACGACGCCATTAAAGGAAAGGTATCCGGTGTCCAGATCACACAGGCATCCGGACAGCCTGGCTCCGGTTCCCAGATCAAGATCCGTGGTATCGGCTCCGTCAATAATTCCGATCCGCTCTACATCGTGGACGGCATGGCAGTCGACGGCGGTATCGACTATCTGAACCCCAATGACATCCAATCTGTCGAAATCTTGAAAGACGCGGCTTCCGCAGCTATCTATGGTGCCCGCGCTGCCAACGGCGTGGTCCTGGTGACCACCCGCGGCGGAGAAAAGGGACAGGCGACACTCAACTACAACGGCAGCTACGGCTGGCAGAACCCCTGGCGCAAGAAGGAAGTTCTCAACGCTACGGAATACATGGTCATCATGAACGAAGCGCGCATCAACGACGGTGGCGCACCGCTGTATTCCGCCGCGGAGATTGCTGCAGCGGGAGTGGGAACCGATTGGCAGGATGAGACCTTCTATTATAATGCGCCCATCACGCAGCACCAGCTGTCCCTTAGCGGTGGCTCGGATAAGATTTCCTATTTCCTTTCCGTGGGTTACTTCAACCAGAAAGGTATCGTCGGCGGCAACTACGGCAAGTCGAACTACGACCGCCTGTCCGTACGCTCCAACAATACTTACGTTCCGTTCGAAAGCAAGGATCGCAATTTCCTCAACAAATTGACCCTGACGGCCAACATCGCTTATTCGAACATCAATTCGGCGGGAATCACCACCAACTCCGAGTTCGGATCGGTGCTGGGTTCCGCGGTCGGTTTCAACCCGTCCATCCCGGTGTTTGCCGATGAGGCCACGGCTGCCCGCATCCTGGCGGAGCACCCGACGGCGATCGTCGCTGCGGACGGCCGCGTCTACTCGCTGCCTCCGACGGGCTATCAGGAACTCACCAACCCGGTGGCCAACCTCGATACGCCTTCCAATACCCTCTACAAGACCCATAAGATCGTATCCAGCTTCTCTGCTGAACTGGACATCCTTCCCGGACTCAAGTTCAAGAGCAGCTTCGGTACCGACCTGGCTTTCTGGCGTAACCGCGGCTATGGTTTCGAACAGTACAAGAGTTCGATGAACCAGACGCTGACCAGCTGGGTGAACATGGGCATGAACGAAGGCCTTCGCTGGCAGGTGGAGAATTATTTCTCCTATAACAATAAGTTCGGCAAGCACAGCATCGCCGCCGTGCTCGGTCAGTCTGCCATGAGTTACTCATATACTTATGTGTCCGGCACGGACTACAACCTCAAGGAGTCCAACCCGGCCATGGCCTACATCGATTCCGCTATCGGCGACACGGCTGATGAGCGTACCAGCGGCGGTACCGGCGGTTATGACCACCAGCGTCTGGCTTCCTATTTCTTCCGTTTCGACTACAACTTCGACGAACGGTACATGTTTGAGTTCACGATCCGTCGTGACGGTTCCTCCCGTTTCGGTCCGGGTCACAAATGGGCTACCTTCCCCGCTGTCTCCGCGGGCTGGAATGTCTCCAATGAGCCGTGGTTCCATGTCAACGCGATCAACCTGCTCAAGCTCCGCGCCAGCTGGGGTAAGAACGGTAACGAGAACATCGGTAATTTCCGCTATGCGTCCCTGATGGACACGGGCCAGGAGTATTACTTCGGCATTGGCAGTACCGCATACGGCAACATGTATTCAGGTGCTTCTCCCGCTGCGCTGGCCAACCCGACCATCCGCTGGGAGGAATCTGAACAGGTCGATGTCGGTTTCGACCTGCGCATGCTCAACGACCGCCTGAGCTTCGGCTTCGACTTCTACAACAAGAAGACCAACGGTATGCTGATGGACAAGCCGATTCCCGCTTACGTGGGTCAGGGCGCACCGATGTCCAACCTCGGTGACATGCGCAACTGGGGCTATGAGTTCGAGATCGGATGGCAGCATCAGGTCGGCGACTTCCACTACGCCGTCAACGCCAACGCCTCCCTGCTTCGCAACCGCCTGATCAACCTCGGCAACGAGTCGGGTGAAGCGGTGTACCAGAGCAACGGCGCTTCCGGTATCGGTGATTATGTGAAAGGCTCCAACGGCATGGTCTGGCCATATTTCTATGGTATGAAGACCAACGGCATCTTCCAGAATTGGGACGAAGTCTATGCATATAAGGACAAGGACGGCAACCTGATGCAGCCCAACGCACAGCCCGGCGACGTCCGCTTCGTCGACTTCAACGGTGACGGCTACGTGAACGATAACGACCGTACGATGATCGGCAAGGGTATGCCCGACTGGACCGTCGGCCTCAACCTGACCGCCGACTGGAAGGGATTCGATGCCGCCCTGTTCTTCCAGGGTTCTTTCGGCAATCAGATCTTCGACTACTGCATGCGTGGTGACATCCCCGCGCAGAACCTGCCTGCCTGGGTCCTTGACCGTTGGATCGGTGAGGGCACGTCCAACCGCGTCCCCCGCATGACCAATGCCAACCCGAACCAGAACTGGCGTTCTTCCGACCTGTGGGTGAAGGATGGTTCCTACTTCCGCCTGAAGACCGCACAGCTTGGATATACGCTTCCTTCCAAATGGATGAACAAGATCTTCGTCAAGCAACTCCGCTTCTATGTGGCGGGCGAGAATCTCCTGACCTTCACGAAGTATGAGGGCTTCGATCCGGAAATGGCCTCTGATGGCTACACGACCATCGGTGTGGACCGCGGCATCTATCCGCAGGCCCGTACGATCACCCTCGGCGCTTCCATCACCTTCTAACCTTAAATGCAGAGAATATGAAACTATATAGATTCATTGCAGTTGTCGCTTTTGCCGGCATGGTGCTGACCAGCTGTGGCGAGGAGTTCCTGACCTCTCACACGACCCATCAGGGTGCTGCAGGTGCGGAGGCTACCGAGAGTGCCATCCTGTCCTATCTGACGGCGACCTACCAGCCGCTGCTGATGGACTCCTATGCCAACTACAACTACAACCACATTTTCCTGCTGTCCGACCTCCGTTCCGATGACATTTACAAGGGCGGTGGCGACGCGGGCGACCAGTCGTGGATGTACCATATGTCCCTCTACCAGATTCCCGCATCGGAAAGCCCGACCGGCATCTGGAGTCTCTATTACACGGCGATTGCGCGTGCCAACAACACGATCATGGCCATCGAGAACGCCGTCGGCTTTGACAGTGACGCTGCCAAGCGCAAGCTCGCCGGCTACAAGGCCGAGGCGCACTTCCTCCGTGCCTATTATCTCCACCACCTGTGGAAACTGTACGGTAACATTCCCTTCTTCACCGAGCCGCTGGAAGATCCCTTCATGGCGAAACAGAAGAGTGCCGATGAGATCTATCAGGACATCATGGCCGACATCGCTGCAGCCGAATCGGCTGCTGCCGCTGCTGGCGACGAGTTCCCGATGTATACCAACGGCACCATGAAGCAGGCCCGCACCAACCTGGCTGCCCTCTATATGCTGAAGGCCCGTGTGGTGATGTACCAGAAGGATCAGTCCAAATTCAGTGAAGTGGCTTCCAACATGGCGGAAATCATCAACAGCGGTCGCTACGGCCTCATTGCCTATGATGCTCTCTGGACCGGTGCCGACGAAAACGACTTCTCCCCGGAGTCCATTTTCGAGAGCAACCAGATCTCGGATGGCAAGCGTGACTGGGGCAGCGCCTGGACGGGCTGCGGTACCAACCTGCCTGCTTACATTTCTCCGAACGAACTGTCCGATCCCGTTTTCTGCGGTGGCTGGGCTTTCGGCCCGGTGCGCCAGGCTACCTGGGATATGTATGAACCGGGTGACGTGCGCCGCGAAGGTTCCATCAACAAGTTTGCTGACGGCACCTACGGTCCGCGTTTCCAGAATACCGGCCTCTTCCAGAAGAAGTATGCCGCCCGTACGGCGCTACGCTCGCCGATCGGCACCGTGGACCTCAACTATCCGAACAACCTGATTATCTTCCGCTTTGCCGAGACGCTGCTTAACTATGCCGAGCTCGTCGGTGTCCAGGGCGCTGCTGCTGCCGGTGGTGTTTCCGCACAGGCCTGCCTCGATCAGGTCCGCGCCCGCGCCGGCCTGGGTTCCATTCCCGTGAACCTCGAGAACATCAAGTCCGAACGCCGCAAGGAGTTCGTGGGCGAGGGCATGCGCTTCTGGGACCTCATCCGCTGGGGTGACGCCGCTTCGGTGCTCACCGAAAACGAGGTTGCTTTCCAAAGCGTCCGTACCTTCGATCCGAACAAGGACAAGTATCTGCCGATTCCGCAGAGCGAGATGAGCCGTACCGCGGGTACGGGCGAATTCGAGCTCAAGCAGAACCCCGGTTATTAATCGTTACCTCTTAATTGCGAATGATTATGAAGAATATATTCAAGATTACCCTGGTCCTTGGCATGGCAGCGGCCTGGCTGCTGGCCTGCGCACCGCTGGACAGGGATGAATACAAGCTCGGCGATCCGGTCAGCCAAAGCCAGCTTTCCTTCACCGCCTTGCCTTCGGCTTCCACGCCGAACATCATCCTGCTGAAGAATACGTCATCCGTACCGGGTGTGGCCTTATGGGACCTTGGAAACGGCACGACCACGAAGGGTGATGAGGTTTCCGTCCCGTATCCCTTCAAGGGAGAATACACGGTTTCCATGTCTTTGTACACCACGGGCGGCAGCGCCACGATCTCGCAGGTGGTCTCTATCGCGAATGATGACTACGGCCTGCTCGACACGCCGGGTTTCAACGCCCTGACGGGCGGCGCAGAGGCCACCGAAGGCAAGACCTGGGTCTTTGCCCGCTACACCTATGGACATTTCGGTGTGGGCGACATCAACGCCGCTCCGGAAGTGAACGGACCGGCCTGGTGGCAGTGCGATCCGAACGGAAAAGAGGGTTGCTCGCTGTATGATAACGAATACACCTTCATCCAACGGGGCACGAAGCTCATCTGGGACAACCAGGGCTACATCTACACCAACGAGAACGGCATGAACCACCTGGGAATTGCCGGTACGCCCAATCCGGTCGTCGGTGACTATGACGTTCCTTATACGCCGGCCGATAACCTGACCTTCTCGCTGGACGAAGACAACATGACGCTGACACTCAGCGGCAATGCTTTCATCGGCTTCTATACCGGCGTGAGCACGTACCACATCATGCGCCTGACGGAACATGAGATGTATCTCTGGTGTGGCAGTGCAGCAGAACCCGGCAATGCCTGGTATTTCCTCCTCGTTCCGAAGGACGAACTGAAGGAGCCCGATCCGGAACCGGTCATTCCACCGGATCCGAAACCGGAGCCGGAAGAGGCCTGGTTCCGCCCGACGGCGGAGACCAACCTGCTCCGTACGGCTGTGGATTATGAACAATGGTTCAGCGGCGCTGACTGGGGTGGCGGCCTCGAGCCGGGCATCTCGATCAAGAACAACATCACCATTACGGTGCCCGACGGTATCGGCGGTGCCGAATGGATGGGTCAGTTCAAGATCCGCACCCATATCCCGGCGGCGGCCCGCGAGCGCTTCGATTTCAGCGTCAACATCCAGGCTACCCAGCCGGGTACGGCCACCGTCAAGATGACGGCTGCTGACGACCCGGGTGACGACGAGTTCTTCTATAATGGCAATGTGGCCGTCGATGGCTCCACGTTGTTTGAATCGGCTGACCACATGCTCAACAAGGAAACCGAGAGCATCCTGCTGGTCTTCGACTTCGGCCGTTTCCCTGCCGGTACGGTGATTACCCTGTCCGACATGTGCCTTCAGAAGCATATCCCGCTCAGCGAGAAACCGGAGGTGGTGAATCTGTGGCCTGCCGCGACCGTTACGACCACGCAGTGGTTCAGCGGCCCCGACTGGGCCGGTGGCCTGACCGCTGAATTTACCATGCTGGAAGACAACGGTTTCACGATTACGATGCCCGAGGGTATCGGCGGCAGTGAATGGATGGGCCAGTTTGCCCTCCATACCGACATCTTGCTTCAGACATCCCACGAATATGAGTTCTCCTGCCTGGTCACCGCCACGGGTGATGCCCCGTACACGATCAAGCTGACGAACGATCCCGAGGATGACAGCAAGGTAAGTTTCTACGACAATGCTCTGACCATGAAGAACGGTACCGTCAAGGTGCGCAAGGTCGGCATCAAGCCGGCTTCTGCCGATGCCGAAGCGACGATGCTGATCTTTGACTTTGGCCGTGTCCCGGCCGGCACACAGGTGACGGTTACGGATATCGTCCTTCAGGAGTATGTATATTAAGAAGGATCGCAGCATGTTTACGTTATCCTTATTGTCCGTCGTCCTGCTGGTTGCCGCATGCAACACGCCGGTGACGCCGGACAAGCCCGAACCGGCTCCCACCATCAGCTTCGCGGCCAATGAACTGGTCGTCGACGCTGAGGGCGGGGAGGCTCGTGTCAAGGTGACGGCTTCTGCGACATGGAAGGTTTCTGTGGATGGCCAGGACTGGTATGCCCTGGCCTCCGCAGACCAAGTCTACGCGGGCGAAAGCATCCTGAAAGTCACGGCCCAGCCCAACAATACGAAATCGGCCCGCACAGGGACGATCCGGTTCACCAGCGGGACGGCGGAAGCTACGCTGAAGGTTTCACAGCCTTTCTTCGTGCCGGAGCTGTCATTCTCCCCGGGCGAAGTCACGGGTGAAGGCGCTGGCGGCGAAGTGGTGGTGAAAACCATGTCGAATGCCGCTTGGACGCTGGAAGATGCCGATGTCGACTATTGGTTCAGCCTTTCGTCGAGAACCATCGGCAAAGGAGAGGGCGAACTGAAAGTGATATTCAACCGAAGCTATGTCGCAGAAAAACGCACGGCACAGGTCCGGTTCCATAGCGGAGACGCAACCAAGACGCTGATTGTCACGCAAAAAGAAGGAGAACCCGTTCCCAGTGGCTCTTTTGTGCCGGAAGGATACGAGCTGGTCTGGCAGGACGATTTCTCCGAACCTTCCGACAAGCTGGTTGATCAGTGGCGCTTTGAGAACTGGGCGCCGGGTCGTGTGAACCACGAGCTGCAGCGCTACGTGCCCGATGACAGGCGAACCTCGTACACATCGGACGGCGCCTTGTATATCGTGGCCCGAAAAGATGGAAACCAGGTGATTTCCGCCCGGATGAACAGCAAAGAATCCTGGCTGTACGGCTATTTTGAGGCGGCTATCTGGCTGCCGAAAGGGAAGGGTACCTGGCCGGCATTCTGGATGATGCCGGACGACCAGTCGAAGGGCTGGCCAGCCTGCGGCGAGATCGATATCATGGAGGAGGTGGGCGTCGATGCCAACATCACTTCTTCTTCCATCCACTGCGAGGCCTACAATCACGTGAAGAACACCCAGAAGACAGCCAGCCGCACGACCCCTGGCGCAGAGAACGAATACCATGTCTATGCGCTGGAGTGGACGGAAGATGCCATCAAGACCTACATTGACGGTGTCTTGCTGCTGGAGTTCAGGAATGACCGTTCAGGACGTGAGAGCACCTGGCCCTTCAACAAAAAATTTTATCTAACTCTGAATCTGGCATGGGGAGGCGACTGGGGCGGGTATGCCGGTGTGGATGAAAACGCTCTTCCTTGCACGATGAAAGTGGATTATGTTCGTGTTTACAAGAAATGAATAGAATAAACATTCTTACCGTCTCGATACTGGGCGTCGTGTTGCTGGCGTCCGTTTCATGCGCACGGCCCCATCCCTCTACAATCGGATCGGATGCGGCGGTTGAGCGGAAGGTCGACAAGCTGCTGTCGCAGATGACGCTGCAGGAGAAAATCGGCCAGATGAACCAGGTTTCTGCGGGCGGTGAAGTTTCCAACTACGCCGATGCCGTCCGGAAAGGGCAGGTGGGATCCATCCTGAACGAGGCGGATCCAGTGAAAGTTAATGAGTTCCAACGCATTGCCGTAGAAGAATCCCGGCTGGGAATTCCGCTGCTGGTGGGCCGCGACGTGATCCATGGCTTTCACACCGTCTTTCCGATTCCGCTGGGCCTGGCGGCGACATTCGACCCGCAGCTGGTGGAAGAGGGTGCTCGCGTGGCAGCAGTTGAGGCCACGGCACAGGGTATCCGCTGGACTTTCTCTCCGATGCTCGACATCGCCCGCGACCCCCGCTGGGGCCGGATGGCGGAAGGCAGCGGCGAGGACACCTGGCTGGACGCCCGCATGGGCGAGGCCATGGTACGGGGCTATCAAGGACCGTCGATCGACGTAACTTCGATGGCTGCCTGCCTCAAGCATTACGTGGGCTATGGCGCTGCCGAGGGCGGTCGCGACTACAACAGCACCTTCTTGAGCGAGCGTCAGCTGCGGGATGTATATCTGCCGCCTTTTGAAGCCGCTGTCAAGGCGGGTGCCATGACCGTGATGACGTCTTTCAACGACAACGACGGCGTCCCTTCCACGGGTAATGCCTTTATCCTCAAGGATGTGCTTCGGGACGAATGGGGCTTCGACGGCCTGGTTGTCACGGACTGGAATTCCATGGGCGAGATGATCTCCCACGGTTTTGGCGCTGATCGCAAAGACGTGGCGCGCCTGGCCGTGAATGCGGGCGTCGACATGGACATGATGACCTTCGGGTTCCTGTCGCACCTCGAAGAACTGGTCCTCAGCGGTATGGTGAAGGAATCCACCATCGATGCGGCGGTCCGCAACATCCTTCGCGTGAAAGTGCGCCTGGGCCTGTTCGAGCAGCCTTATGTAGATGTGCAGGCAGGGGCGGCGGTGCAGTATGCGCCGGAGCACCTGGAAGTTGCACGCCGGGCGGCAGAGGAATCGGCGGTCCTGCTGAAAAATGACGGCGTGCTGCCGCTCGATCCTGCCAGGGTACGAACCATCCTGGTTACGGGTCCGATGGCCGATGCACCGCACGACCAGCTCGGTACCTGGGCATTCGACGGGCAGAAAGAGCATACCATAACTCCGCTCAAAGCATTGCAGGAGCGTTTCCCGGGCCAGGTGGTCTATGAACCGGGCCTGACATTCAGCCGGCAGGTCCGCACCCGCTTCGACGATGTGGTGGCGGCTGCCCGCCGGGCTGACGTGGTGCTCGTTTTCCTAGGAGAGGAAGCCATCCTCTCGGGCGAGGCACACTGCCTGGCGGATTTGAACCTGATCGGTTCCCAGAGCGAATTGCTGGCGGCCCTCAAAGCGACCGGCAAACCTGTCATCGCTACGGTGATGGCCGGCCGGCCGCTCACCATCGAGCGCGACCTGCCGAATTGTAACGCGCTGCTCTATTCCTTCCATCCCGGCACGATGGGTGGACCCGCCCTGGCCAACCTGATCTTCGGCGACGTGACTCCTTCCGGCAAGACACCGGTGACATTCCTGCGTACGGTGGGACAGGTACCGATCTACTATTCCCACAAGATGACCGGCCGGCCTTACAATGGCGAAACCCTGCTCGCCGACATCGAGCAGGAGGCGGGCCAGACTTCGCTGGGCAATACGAGCTATTATCTCGATTATGGGGCAGAACCCTTGTTCCCGTTCGGCTACGGCCTCAGCTACACGACCTTCAGTTACGCTAATATCGCGCTGGACAAAGACGTATATCCGGTTGACGGAACCATCACTGTTTCGTTCACTTTGGCCAATACGGGCGATGTAGAAGGGACGGAAGTGGTGCAGGTCTATGTCCGCGACCTCGTCGGTTCCGTTACACGTCCGGTGAAGGAACTGAAGGCGTTTGACCGGGTTTCGCTCCAGGCTGGTGAACATCGCAACGTGCAGTTGCAGATTCCGGTTTCCGACCTGGCTTTCTTCGGGCTCGATGGCGTGAAGAAGGTGGAACCGGGAGACTTTCAACTCTGGGTAGCCGGAAACAGTGCGTCCGGCGATCCGGTTTCCTTTAAAGTCAGGTAATCATGCGCCGGATTGGATGCTGGATCCTTTGCGTGGTGATGCTGGCGGCGGTTTCTTGTCACGAGGAACCGCCTGCCAGCGTCCTGCGTTCTGTTACGGTGGCGGAAAGTGTCGTGAAATTTTCCCCGCAGGAACAGATCCGCATCCATTTTGAAGTGGATGAGCCGGGTTTCGTTTTCGACTTGCTGGACGACGTGGCCCTGTACATGGCTACCGGGGCGAAACCGCTGCCCGATGAGGTTTCGCTGGTAGAGGTACTGCACGACACAGAAGCGGGCCATTACATCGCGGTGATAACCGATACGGGGATGAGCGAAGACTATTCCATTTCCGTGTTGCTCGGTGTCCGGAAGCGCGGCAGCAGAAGCTTTCTGTTTTCCGTTCCGTTCGAGTGCCGCAGCCGCTACATGGTACCCCATGGTGTGCGCGTCCACACGGGTTTGCCAACCCTGTATGTCGACACAGAAGGCAACAAGCCCATCGTGTCAAAGACCGATTACCTGCATGCTTCCCTTGTCGTCCTGGAACCCGACGCAGAGGGACCTTCGGATGCGCTGTCCTGTTCTGTGCGAGGCCGTGGCAACACCACCTGGACCTGGCCGAAGAAACCCTATCTGGTGAAGATGGATGCCAAGGCGTCCCTGCTCGGCATGCCCGCGCACAAGCGTTGGGTGTTGCTGGCGAATTTCATGGACCGCACCCTGATGCGGAACCTGGTGGCGATGAAGGTCTCTTCGATGACTTCGCTCGACTGGACGCCGCGCTGCCGTAGCGTGGAACTGGTGCTGAACGGCCGGCACATGGGTACCTACGTGCTTATCGAGCAGGTGCGTGTCGACAAGAACCGCGTACCTGTGGGCGATGAAGGCTGGCTCCTCGAATCGGACTTCCACTTCGACAACGAGGTGCAGTGGCTCGATCCGCACGGCCGTTGCGTACAGATGAAGAACGGAATTCCATTCGGCATCAAGAATCCGGACCCGGACGACATTACGAACGAGCAAGTAGCAGAGATCAAGGCTTTTATATCAGAAACCGCAGAAGCCATTTACGGCTCTGCATTTGCTGATCCTGAGGTTGGCTATGCCCGTTACATCGACGTGGATTCGTTCATCGACTACTGGATCGTATTCGAGGTGATGGGCAATCATGAGCTGGGCAACCCGGGCAGCGTATTCTACCATCGTGCGCCCGGAGGCAAGCTGAAGGCCGGTCCCTGCTGGGATTTTGACTGGGGCGTGTTATCGTATACGGCCAATTCCACGGCCCGTACGGGCCTGCTGAACCGGTATGCCTGCTGGTACAGCCGCCTGTTCGACGATCCTGTTTTCCATGCGCGCGTAAAGGCACGGTTCGAAGAGCTCCTGCCGCAGTTGCAGACGATTCCTGACTACATCGATACGCTGGAGCAGCAGCTGGCCGCTTCTGCCGCTTTGAATTTCAAAATGTGGAACCCGGCCCAGGATGCCTCGCAAAACGGGGGACACATCATCAACGGTGACGAGAACCTGTCGTTCACTGAAGCCGTCGCCCGCCTGAAAACCATTTATCAGGAGCGGCTGGCCGTCATTCGCGAAAACCTATAGCCGCAACTATAGAATCAGTTTGACCCGGAAACCACGGGTCGTAGGTTCCTCGATGACTTCTTTGCACAACGACCGGATCTTCTCCAAACTGGCCGGGTTGACGCCTTCGGCCTGGAGCGGAGAGGTTTCCAGGTTTTCCACCATGAAATCGAGGGCAGTGATTTCCGACAGGTCGCTGTGCGTGATGCGCACCGTCAAGGGACGATAGTCTGCCATGATCTCGTCAACCATCAATTGGGTGATGGTCTCCGTCGTTTCCCGCTTCTCGGGGATGTTGTACTTGATGCAGAACCGGGTCATACGGGTGTACATGCCCGGGAAGTCGAAGTCGGGGCTGTTCAACTCGAACACTTCCTTGTGGATTTGCTGCACGAATGCCTTGGTGGCGCTGCGGCGCGGCGCCTCGAAGATCTGCTGCGGGCTGCCTTCTTCGTAGATGATACCCTCGTTCATGAAGAAGATGCGGGTGGACACGTCGCGGGCAAACTTCATTTCGTGGGTAACGATGAGCATGGTCATGCCTTCTTTCGCCAGCGACCGGATGACACTGAGCACCTCGCCCACCATGGTGGGGTCGAGGGCAGAAGTGGGCTCGTCGAAGAGGATCGCTTCGGGTTTCATGGCCAGGCAGCGGGCGATGGCCACGCGCTGTTTCTGGCCGCCGGACAGGCTGGACGGCCTGACATCGGCCTTGTCCGACATGCCCACCTTGCGCAGCAGGGCCAGGCTTTCTTCCCGCGCCAGTTCCTTGGGCATGTGGAGGATCTTGCACGGCGCGTACATGACGTTTTCCAGCACCGTCATATGGTCGAACAAGTTGAAATTCTGAAACACCATGCCCATCTTCTGACGTAGCTTGTGCACCGGGTAGCCCTTGACCAGAATGTCTTCACCGTCGAGGAGGATGGAGCCGCCGGTGGGCGGATCCAGCAGGTTGAGGGTCCGCAGGAAGGTGCTCTTGCCGGTGCCGGAAGGGCCGATGATGCTGATGACATCCCCGGAATTGATTTCGCAGTTCACATCCTTGAGAACCGTCAGAACCTTGCCGTCGGGATTGACGAAAGTTTTGCTGAGATGACTTACGGTGATCATAACGATTTCTTTTTGGGGAGTGTGGATTGGAGCAGCAGGCCGATGAGCCAGGCCAGGATGAAATAGAAGACCGTTACCATCAGGAGCGGAAGCAGGGCGTCGAAGGTGCGGCTGCGGATGATGTCACCCGCGCGGGTGAGGTCCTGGATGGCGATGTAGCCCACGATGGAGGTGCCCTTCAGGAGCGATATGCACTGTGCCTGGTAGAGAGGCAGTCCATGCTTGAGCGCCTGGGGGAATACGATGTGGAAGAATGTCTGCAACCGGGTGAAGCCGAGGGCCAGGCCGGCCTCTGTCTGTCCGACAGGGATAGCCGAGAGAGCAGTGTCATAAACGCCGCTGGCACCGGAAGCGAAATTCAAGGCGAAGGCGATGATGGCCACGATGGTGGCATTGAGCGAAGTGCCGGCAAAAACGACGTAGAAAAGGATGAGGAGCAGCACCAGCATGGGGATGCCTGCCATCAGCCAGTTATAGGTTCCGGCGATGGAGCGGACCCATTTCCGGCGGCTGCGTGTCATCGCGCAGAGGAAGACGCCGAGCGCCGATCCCAGCAGGATGGCGAAAAAAGTGATCTTGATTGTCTCCCAGAGCCCCGAAGTGATATATTTCCAGCGGTTTTCCTGGATGAAATTCTGCCTGATACTCTTTTTGAAGCCCTTCCAAAACGCGACCTTGTTGCGGGCGGCATCCCGGTCGATCACGTAGTAGGCCGACGAATAGTCGTGATAGGGTTCCGCAAAAAGAAACTGCTCCTGGCGTTCCGGCGTGATGAAGATGGCACCCATGACGACATCGGCCTTCCCGGTTTTCAGGGCCATCATGGCCGAAGAAATGTCATACATCTTGAATTCAACGGGCCTGTGCAAGTCCTTTGCGATCTCCCGGGCCAGCTCCGTTTCGATGCCATACCAGTTGTCTTCCACGACAAAGGAGATGGGGGCCATGGAAGAGATGGTGGCGAAGCGGATCGGGGTGCCGGATGTCTCCTCCGGGATGTGTGTGAAATACGCTGCGTTCAAATATTCGTCTTCCAGCCAGAACTTCTCGAGGCGAGCCATCGTCCCGTCCTCCACCATGCGACGCTGCGTGGCGTTAACGGCTTCAACCAAGTCCCGGTCCGTCTTCCGGAACATGAAGGCCGAGGGAAATTTCTCGGTTCCTTTCATCGCGATCTTGATACCCGTCTCCCGGCATATATTGGCGTTGAAGATAATCTCGTCGGTGACAATCACATCCGACTTGCCAATCAGGAGCGACTCCAGCATATCGGCTTCGTAGTTGTAGAGGATCAGGGTGATGTCGTTCCGCTTGGACAGATCGATGTCGTAGCAGCTGCCGGCAATCGTCGCGACGTGGAGACCGGCCAGGTCGGCTTCGCTATGCAGTTGCAGTGATTCCTGCCCCTTCGTGGAGCAGGATCCCAGCGACAGGGTGGCCAGAATGGATAACAAGAGCAGTAGTCTTCTCATATAAGTGCTTCTTTTATTTCAATCGCAGGAAACTGTAGCCGAAGCGCAGGCATGCGGCTTTTTCGAGGTCTTCACGGTCGTCGGGGTGTGCGATGGCGATGAGGGCCTTGGCCCGCTGTGCCAGGTTCTTGCCGCGGAGATAGGCGATGCCCCATTCCGTGGCTACGTACTGGGTCTGGAAGCGGGTGGTCACCACGCCGGCGCCCGGTGTGAGCGTCGGAACGATCTTGGCCTTGCCTTTCGCCGTGCGCGATGGCAGCGCAATGAAGCACTTGCCGCCTTCAGACAGGGAACAGCCATACATGAAGTCGTGCTGTCCGCCGACACCCGAGAAGATCATTTCGCCGATGGAATCGGCGCAGACCTGTCCCGTGAGGTCGACCTCCAATGCGGAGTTGATGGCGCAGGCTTTCGGATTCTGGGCGATGAGGAACGGATTGTTCGTATAGGCCACATCGTAGAATTCCATCGTCTTGTTGTGGTCGATGAATTCATACATCTCCTTGGAACCCAGGGCGAGAGCGGCGATGCTGACGCCCGGGTGCACTTTCTTCAGGGAGTTGTCGATGACACCTTCCTTCATGAGGCGGATCACGCCGTCGGTCATGGCCTCGGTATGCAGACCCAGGTGCTTGTGGTGCTGGATGCCGTTCAGGATGGCGTTCGGGATGCCGCCCACGCCGATCTGGAGGCAGGCTCCGTCGGGGATCTCGGCCGCCACGTTGGCGCCGATGGCCTTTTCGATCTCCGTGGGCTCGCCGAATTGCATCGCGATGGGCGGGACGTTGCAACGCACCGCCGCGGCAATTTTCGATTCGTGGATCAGGCACCCGCCGTAGAGGTAGGGAATGGCCTCGTTGACCTGCGCGATCACGACGCGGGCGGTTTCGACGGCCGCGACGGAGATGTCGCAGCCGATGCCGTAGCTGCAGTACCCGTTTTCATCGGGCAGCGAGCAGTTGATGAAAGCCACGTCGACGGGCAGTTCCCCGTTACGGAAAAGGGCCGGCACTTCGCTCAGGAAGCAGGGTGTCAGCGAGCCGTATCCCTGGGCTACGTGCTTGCGCTGGTCGGCACACAGGAAGATGCTGTTGACCAGGAATGCATCCTTGTATTCGGGCTTGCAGAACGGCGCCGGGCCTTCCGTGATATTGAAGCCCGATACGATCTGGACATCGCGGAGTTCATCCGCGCGCCGGGTCAGCGCTTCCTGGAGGATGACCGGCACGGAGGTGCTGCCCTGGCAGCAGACGGTGTCGCCGCTGCGGACCAGTTGGACGGCTTCGTCGGCGGTTACGTATTTCATCGCTGTGGTTTATTGTTGCTTTGCCGATGCGAAGCCTGCATCGAAGGCTTTGATGTTGGCCGCCACGACCTCTTCGCCCTTGCGACCGAAAATGCGGCGGATACCGTTGCGGAACACTTCCGGGCCCCCTATGTCGAGCAAGGCCGAGGTGGCGCCGAGCAGCACCATGTTCGCCCCGCGCGGTGAACCAGCCTCTTTCGCGATGGCGTCGACATCGATGGAAATGACGTGCGGGAGCCGGTTGAGCTCAGCCATCACGCTTTCCATCGGCGGATAGTCGGGGATGTTGACGAAGGGAACAGTATTGGTGATGATCCAGCCTCCGGGTGCGAGATACGGCACATAGCGGAGTGCTTCCATCGGTTCGAGCGAGACGATCAGGTCGGCCGCGCCGCGGGGGATGATGTCGCTGTGGATGGGCTCGGTCGAGAGGCGGAGGTGCGACTGGACGTCGCCGCCGCGCTGGCTCATGCCGTGCACTTCGGCCTGCTTGAGGTACAGGCCCTGCTCGAGGGCGGCGAAACCGATGACCGTGGCGATGGAGAGGATGCCTTGTCCTCCTACGCCGGCGAGAATGATATCTTGTTTCATGGCGTTATTTCTGCTTTGCGTGTCTTCTGGCGGTTTGGATGCATTCGCGGCGGCACACGATGACGGAGACACCGTGGTATTCAATCTCTTCCCGGATAACCTTCTCCATATCAGGATAGTTCTTCGGCAGCGGGATGATGGTGCGGATGTGGGCCGGGTCGACGCCGATGCCGGCGCAGATGGCTTCGATGCGGCCCGTGCCGGCGGAGTCCTGGCCGCCCGTCATGGCGGTGGTCAGGTTGTCGGAGATGCACAGCACCACATCGGCGTTCGCGTTGACCGCGTCGAGGAGTCCCGTCATGCCGCTGTGGGTAAAGGTGGAGTCTCCGAGTACGCCCACGGAGGGCCAGGTGCCGCTATAGGCGGCGCCCTGCGCCATGGTGAATGATGCACCCATCTCTACGCAGGTGTGGATGGCGTTGAACGGAGCCATGTAGCCCAGCGTATAGCAGCCGATGTCGCTGAACACGCGGGCGGTGGGATAGTCCTTCTTCAGCACGTTGTTGAGGGCCGTGTAGAAGTCGCGGTGGCCGCAGCCCTGGCAAAGGGCAGGCGGACGGGGTGCGAGCACCTGGGAAGGCGCGAAGGTCGGCAGGGCGGGGAGGCCGAGGGCCTTCCGCACCTCATCGGGAGAGAGTTCGCCATCGCGCACGACGGTGTTGTCGATGCGGCCGATGACCTTCGTCTGCGTAGGAAATACGCCGCGGAGCATGTTCTCCACGAGCGGTTGGCCTTCTTCCAGCACGAGGATGGTGGGAACCATCTCCGCGAGCTTCAGCGCCAGTTTCCGCGGGAACGGATACTGTGATACTTTCAGCACGGGATACGGGCAGCCGTCCGGGAAGTTTTCCATCAGGTAGTTGTATGCGATGCCGCAGGCAACGACGCCGAGGCTGTGATCCGGGCCGTCAACCATCGAATTGAGCTTTGATGCGGCCGCATCGGCCTCGCATTTCGCATACAGCTGGATGAGCTCCCTGTTGCGGACGCGGGCGTTCACGGGCAGTGTGACCCAGCGCTTGGGATGCGCGGGATAATGGAGCTCGTTCTGCACGCGAATGGTGTCGGAAGGCGTAACGAAAGCGCGGGAATGCGCCATCCGGGTGGTCAGGCGCATGATGACGGGAATGCCATTCTCTTCGGAATAGTCGAACGCGGCACGGGTCATTTCATAGGCTTCCTGCTGGTTCGAGGGTTCGAAGACCGGCATCATGCCGAAAGTGCCCCAGAAGCGGGAGTCCTGCTCGTTCTGGGAGCTGTGCATCGAGGGATCGTCGCAGGCGGCCACGACCAGGCCGCCGTTGGCGCCGGTCATCGCCGAACCCATGAGCGGGTCCGCGCAGACGTTCATGCCGACGTGCTTCATGCAGACCAGCGCGCGCTTGCCGGCATAGCTCATGCCCAGCGCTGCTTCCATCGCGGTCTTCTCGTTGCTCGACCAGGCGTCGTGCACGTGCCGTTCCGCGGCGAGGGGATGTCCCTGGATATACTCGGTTATTTCAGTGGAGGGGGTGCCTGGATAGGCATAGACGCCGCTGAGCCCGGCATGCAGTGCACCGAGGGCAACGGCTTCGTCTCCCAGTAGTAATTGTTTATCAGCCATAATGGTGGTTATGATGAGTTTCAGTTATCTATCTTACAAAGATAACGAATTACGGCTGAATAATCAATAGCGTCCCGATGCAGTTTCAGAACCGCAAGGTAATGTGTCCGATGGCGGAGAAGCCGGCTACGGGAATGAAGCCGATCTGGTAGTAGCGGTGGTCGTTCGGGTGGCCGCCGCTGGCGTAGATGGCGCTGTAGACCCAACCGCTCTGCGCCACGCGGGCGTTGAAGAGGTTGTTCAGGTTCACGCCGAAATCAATCTCCCGGATGCCGTAGCCCTTGGGAATCGCGAGCGTGTAGCCCAGCGACAGGTCGGAGAGACTGTAGGCGGGCAGCGAACGGTCTGCGTTCTCCGTATTGTCGAGATACATCCGGCTGACGAAGCCTGTGTGCCACTGCGCCCGGAACCCCTTGACATGTACGTCGATAAAACCGTTGAGGATGGCGTCGGGCGAGTAGGCGAGGGCTGCGTCATCGTAATGGATCACGGTAACGCCATTGTCCCAGTCTTCCACGTACTCGTCGAAATCGAGCAGGCGGTTGCGGCTCAGGGCGGCATTGGCCTCGAATGACAGCCACCGGGTAGCATCGACGCCTGCGGTCAGTTCGACGCCGGTACGGTAAGAATCCGGGATATTGGTGGTCAGCGGTTCGCCGATGTCGCTCACTTCTCCGGTCTGCACCAGCTGGTCCCGGTAGCGCATATAGTAGAGGTTCACGCCGGCGCGGGCACGTCGGCCTTTCACCTGGTAACCGGCTTCGAAATCGTAGAGACGTTCGGCGCGCGGAGCAGGGTATTTGCCATTGTCCGTGAAGTTGTTGCGTTCGGGCTCGCGGTGGCTGACGGCGGCGGAAGCATAGGCACGGTGAATGCCGCTGCGGAAGTTCACGCCGGCTTTCGGGTTGAAGAAGTCATATCGGACGTCCACATCGAGCCAATGCTTGCTGGCCGTTCCGTCGCCGTTGTCGATGTATTTGTCATTGTATCCGCTGGTCGTATAATGGACGTGTCGGTATTGCAGGTCGGCAAAGAGGCTCCAGGCGTCAGACAGATGGCAGGTGGCCTTGACGAACACGCTGCCGTCGAATTTGGTGGCAGGGGAGTCGTAGTACCGGTAGTCACCGTCCGCGAGCAACCGTTGTGCGAGCTCCGGGTTGCCGGCGTAGGTCAGGTAGCCATAGTGATTGCCGATGAATTGCTGTGCGGAAATGCCAGCCACGGCCTCCCACGGGCCTTTCCGGTACGTGAGATCGGAGACAAATCCGAAGGTATGTTGGGTAAGCCCCTTCTTACGCACGAAGTCACTGCGTTTCACCGTGTTGCCGGATGCGTCCACGAAAGGGGGAATGCCGTATTTCAGGAGTTTGTTGTTGTAGCGGAACTCTTCGTAATATCCGTGGCCGCCAGTGTAGTGGGCTGTGGCTGAGAACCGCCAGGCAGCGGACAGGTTGGCAGCGAAGTTGAGCAGGTGGTGGTTCTGCCAGAAGTTGTCTGTGGTGCGGGGCCAGAGACTGCCGTCATTCATCTGGTAACGCTCCAGGGTGTACTGGCTCCCGTCGATGATCAATCGTTCATACAGCGAGTTATAGTAACCTAGTCCGGTGTCATACAGGTCCTTGTAGGTCTTGATGCCGGTATGGACACCGTAGGTGCCGTCCATCAGCGAAAGGTCGTCGTTGCCAGCCGTCACGCCGTTCCAGGCTTGTCCGGTAATCTCGAAGTTGCCGATCATCTTGTAACTCAGCTTCCAGCTGCCACCGAACAGGGTGGCGCCGCCATAGTAGCTGCCCGAGCGCCCGCTGGTGCCGGGCAGGTAGCCGCGCGTGGTGGTCATGTTGTACGCGGCGTCCAGCACGAGCCGTTTCCAGAGCAGGCCGCTGGTGAACTGCGTGCCCAGATGAAAAGTGTTGAACGAGCCATAGGAGAAGGACACGGTACTGCCCAGCGTCGTGGCTGGAGCCTGGGTGGCGAGGGCGATGGTGCCGCCGAAGGCCCCGTCGCCGTTGGTCGACGTGCCCACGCCGCGCTGTACCTGTACGCTGCCCAGCAGGCTGCCGTAGGAGTTCATGTTGGCCCAGAACACCGTCTGGTCTTCCGGAGAGTTGAGGGGCACGCCGTCGAGCGTCACGTTGATGCGGCTGCCGCCGGCCCCGCGGATACGCAGGTAGGTGGTGCCGATGCCCGTGCCATTCTCGCTCCAGGCAAGGATACCGGGCGTACAGGACAAGAGCATCGGGAGTTCCCGTCCAGTGGTGGAGAAAGCCTGCAATTCGGCATGGCCGATGTTTGCGACGGCAAACGGTGCGTCCTTCGATGCACGTACGGCACTGACGACCACCTCCTGCAATCTCTCGGCCTGCGTCGTGTCTGGCTCCTGTGCCTTTGCGGCAGGATGAGCAGCGGCCAGCCCGAGGGTGGCTATCACTGCAAAGACATACTTGAAATACATAAAGACCTTAATTGTAACAAACTACAAAAAAGGGGTGAAAGAAGATAGCGGATTCCTACGCGGGCATTATCCCGATCAGGTATGAGGGTATCATCTCAGCCTCGGCTTCAAGCCTCAGCACCCCTTCGCCTGCTCTTTGCAAGCTGGCGCAAAGGTAATCAATAAAAGCTTTACTTCGCTCAGTTTCTTGCGGAGCGGACAAACCACGCGGGGTGGCAGGCGAAGTAGGGATCGCTGAAGAGGTAGGTCTGCTGGCGTTCGGCAGTGATGAAGATCTCGCCGCTCCAGAGCTCGATGGCACCGGACTGCAGGGCGGTGGAGATTTCGGCGAGGGTGTAGAGCGTGATGCTGCACGGGCGCTTGAGCGCGGCAGCGAACCGCTCAAGCAGTTCGATCTCGAAGCCACGCCATTCGGTGCCAACCTGGAAGCACATGGGCGCAATGCGGACATTGACACCGATTTTCAGCTCGTTCCCGGTGGTCACTTTCTCGATGTCGGGCATCGGAACGTTGTTGGGGTCGTTGGTGCTGAACCAACGGTCGTAGATTTCCTGATAGGTGCCATTGTTCCGGATTTCGGAGAGGAAGACATTGAAGGCCGATGCCAGTTCCTGGCTGTCTTTCCGGAAGGCAAAACCGATGTCGAAGGTCCGTTCGTCGCGGAAGGCGATCTTGGCGCCGGCACGCGTCAGGTCGATGGGCGAAATGGCGATTTCATCATCCTTGAAAGCATCGATCTCCCCACGGGCCAGGGCGGCAAGGCATTCGGAAGTATGCTTATAGCGGACGACCCGGAAGTCTTTCTGTTTCGACAGTTCCTCGTCGTAGAAGCTGCCGGCTTCCACGCCGACGATCTTGCCCTTGAGGTCCTCCTCTGACTTGATTTCCTTGTCCGGGTGGAGGTACTCGCACGAAACGAAGGCGGCGAGGCAGAAAAGAAAGGTGGCCGTAAATAGTAATCTTCTCTGTATCATTATTTTAATTATAATCGCGTCATTCTTCCTATTTTCAAGTCTTCATCAATCACCATGTCCGTCAGGACTGCATCACTATCGGAACAGCTGCTGTGCGAAAATCGTCAGGTATTCGCGCCAGTTGCGCCAGATGTGGCCGCCTTCGGACTCGTAGAGGACGGCGGGATAGCCCTTGGCGTCGCACCACTCCTTGAGCTTGCGGGAATTGACCATGATGCCGTCGGCCTTGCCGCAGCCGATCCAGTAGAGCTTCGGATGGGCGGCGAAAACTGCGTCGAGGGCGGCTTCATTGCCTTCCGTCGTGGCGACGCCCGAGAAGAGGCCGACATAGCCGAAACGCTTCGGATAGTGCATGGACAGCATGCAGGACTGGCGGCCACCCATCGAGAGGCCCGCCACGGCCGTGTTGGCGTATCCCTTGGCCACACGATAGTGTTTTTCCACGAAGTTCATGATGTCGGGGAAGCTTTCTTCCACCTCGGCGGTCGATTGGGAACGGCTGTTCTCGAAAGTCGGCTGGAACATGTTGACGGCGGCGCCCGGTGCGGCCTGGTTGAACCAGACGCCGTTAGGCATCACCACGATCATCGGTTTCGCCTTGCCTTGGGCAATCAGGTTGTCGAGAATCTGCGCGGTGCGGCCCAGGTCGGTCCAGGCATCTTCATCGCCACCGGAACCGTGCAGCAGGTACAGCACGGGATATTTCGCCTTGGGGTTGTCTTCATAACCCGCTGGTGTATATACTGAAAGGCGGCGCTGCTTGCCCAATGTCGGACTGTCGTACCACACGTGTGCCAGTGATCCGTGCGGCACATCGTGTACTTCGTAATACCATCCCTTGTCGCCCTTTTCCGCACTCAGCGTGAAAATGTTGGTCCAGGTGGCCACGTCGCGGTTCTGGTAGACGTTCGACGGGTCCATCACCTTGCGACCATCCACCAGGAAGCTGTAGGAGTAAAGCTCGCCCGCCAGCGGCGCGGAAGTATAGGTCCAGATGCCGCCCGGCCCTTCTTTCAGGTCGACGATGCCGGGTGCGTCGTAGGTCAGTTTCTGGCCGCCCATCTCATACTCGATGGGGCGGGTAGGCAGGAAGTCCCCCGTCAGCTGCACCATCACGGCCTTCGGCGCGAATAGCCGGAACGTGACGCTGTGGTCGGGATTGATTTCGGGAGAAACGAGGCCGGTGCCGGGTCCCAGCGCCTGCTGGGCAAAGGCTGCTACTGTCAGGCAGAGGGCGGTGAGCAGGGATGTCAGCTTTTTCATAAGGAGATTCATTTGCTCAAATATAAGCAATTTCCGGAATTTTTTCATAAATTGCACTTTTGTAAGAATCGAATTATGTACAACGGACTGAAAGAATATATCCAGTTCCTGGAGGAGAAGGGAGAATTGCGGCGGATCAGCGAGTTTGTGGACCCCGTGCTGGAGATAGCGTGTGCCACGGACATCGAATCGAAGAAAGCCCACGGAGGAAAGGCCCTCCTGTTCGAGAATACAGGCACGGCTTTCCCGGTCATTACCAATATGATGGGCTCGGAAGCCCGCATCCGTTACGCGCTGGGCGTCGATTCGCTGGAGGGCGTGGGGGCACGCATCGACAAGCTGATCGACAGCGTGCTGGGTGCACCTCGCGGACTTGCTGCCAAGCTCAAGTTATTGCCGCTGCTGGGCCAGTCCTCTTCCTGGATGCCCCGCAGGCATAAAGGCCACGCACCCTGCCAGGATGTCGTGCAATATGCCGCGCAACTGAGCCAGTTGCCCATCCTGCAGTGCTGGCCTCAGGACGGCGGGCGCTTCATCACGCTTCCGCTCGTCAACACGGTCAGTCCGCTGACCGGCATCCGCAACGTGGGCATGTACCGCATGCAGGTGCTGGACGATGCCACTACCGGCATGCACTGGCACATGCACAAGACCGGCGCAAAGCACCTGGCCGAATGTACGCACCGCCTTCCCGTGGCCGTCTGCCTGGGCGGCGATCCGGTCTACGCCTACGCCGCCACCGCCCCGCTGCCCGAAGGTTTCGACGAATACATGCTGGCGGGTTTCCTGCGCGGCAAGCCGGTGGAACTGGTCAAATGCTTCACGCAGGATCTCATGGTTCCCGCCGACTGCGACTTCGTCATCGAAGGTTATGTCCAGAAAAGCGAAGAACCGTTCATGGAGGGGCCGTTCGGCGACCATACGGGCTTCTATTCGCTGGAAGACCTCTACCCGAAATTCCACATAACCTGCCTTTCGCACCGCTTCGACGCTATCTACCCCGCTACGGTGGTGGGCATTCCCCCCATGGAAGACAAATATATCCAGAAAGCTACTGAAAAGATATTCCTTCCGCCGATCAAGCTGGCCATTGCGCCGGAAGTGGAGGACCTCTACCTGCCCGAAGAGGGCGTGGGCCACAACTTTGCCATCGCAAAGATCCGCAAGCAGTACGACGGCCAGGCCTTCAAGGTGGCCAACGCGCTGTGGGGCGCCGGACAGATGATGTTCAACAAGTTCCTGCTGGTCATCGACGAAGATGTCGACATCCGCGACTGGGATGCCCTCTTCGACGCGATTGCGCGAAACGTGGATGTGCAGCGCGACCTGCTCTTCAGCCGGGGACCGCTCGACGTGCTTGACCATGCCGCGCCCGAAACGGGATTTGGCAGCAAGCTTTGCATAGATGCGACAAGGAAGAGCAAGCTATTCAAAGACAGATCGTTGAGCCAAGTAATCAGCGTCTTGTACGACGAAAACGAAAAGTCATCGCCCCGCTATCGCAAACTGTGGTTGCTGGGAGCGAACTGCGATCCTCTGCGGGATGGCCGTGTCCGCGACCATCTGATCCTGGACGCTACGTCCAAAAAGGGAATGCCGGGCTTCCGCCGCCGCTGGCCCGACATCGTCTCGCACGACCCGGATATGGTGGCCCGCATGACGGAACTCCTGAAAGACTGAATGATATGAAGCGTGTTGCCGTTTATCTGGGCTCCGCACCCAGTTGCAAGGAGGTGTACAAGGGACTGGCATACGAACTGGGCAACCGCATTGCACGGGCCGGGCTGGTCCTCATTTACGGCGGAGCGGCCGTCGGTACGATGGGGGCGCTGGCTGACGGGGCACTGGAAGCCGGCGGCGAAGTCATCGGTATCTTTCCGAAAGGTTTCCGCGGCACGAAGGAGGTGCGCGAGAGTGGACTCCATGTCGTGCAGCAAGGCCTGTCTGACTTCATCGAAGTGGCCGGTTTTTCGGAGCGGAAGCAACAGATGGAAGACATGAGCGACGGTTGCATCGTGCTGCCGGGCAGTTTCGGCACCCTTGACGAACTCTTTACCTATGCTTGTAACCGGGCCATCGACAAGCACGCCAAACCCATACTGGTTTTCAATTTCGAGGGCTATTACGACCCCCTCAAACAACTGCTGGCCAACATGCAGGAGGCCGGTTTCATGAAGCCCGTCATGGCAGGCGCCGTCACCTTCTGCGACACCATCGAGGAAATCCTGGCTGCCTGCCTTCATGATTCGGATAATCACTAATACAAAAATGCATATGAAACATCGGCGGCGGAAGATTATGTGAATCAAACCGTCGATATCTATAAAAATGGCTCTGTCTATCAGTCCGTTTCGATTGGACAGGAGTTCTATCTGTCGGATATCAGTCCGAACAGGGCCTTGTGGGCCACGGCCTCCGGTGACGTGTATTTCGGCCATCTGGGCTGCAGACAAGAGTTCCTACTGGATCTACAAAAATGGTGAGGTCTTGTATACCTCACCTGATCACCCTTTCAATCCGATCTGCGTCACTGAGCCGAAGTAACCTTCGCCCTGCGGGTATGTGGCAGTTCCTATGCTGAAAACCAGCCGTAGGAACTGCCACAGCTATTTCCGGATGTCGATCCCGGCGGCTTCCGCGACGAGATAGACGATGGATTTGAAGACGATGCCACTGTTGCGGGAGAGGCCGATTTCGCAGGTGCGGCTGACGGCGAAGCCTTCGTCGCAGCCTTCGACCTGGCGCTTGAGGTCGCGCAGGCCATGCTCGTTCAGTTCCGGGAAGAAGAAGCCCCGGTCGCCGGCGAAGCCGTCGCAGTTCGAATCCACCACCACGATTTCCCGGGCGCACTGCTCTGCCACATGTTTGAGGTTCGGGTCGACGCCCATCTTCTTGGCCGAGCACACTGCATAAATGGCCACCTTCTCGTCGACGGGCTTTAACTCCAAGTGCTGCAGTACGAACTTGTCGATGAACTCGGCCGGTTCGTAGAGCGGCAACTGGTCGCCGAAATTCGACTTCATGGTATAGAGGCAGGGGCTCATGTCGCAGAGAATTGGATATTTGCCGTTCTCGGAGGCCTTGGCCAGCGCTGCCTTCAGTGTGTCGGAAGCCTTCTTCCCCGCCGCTACGTAGCCCTTGCTCGAGAAGAGCATGCCGCAGCAGAGCGAATCCATCTTTTCTGGATAAATAATCTGGTAACCAGCCGCTTCCAGCAGTGCGGCAGTCACCTGCGTGACTTCCTTCTCCTTGCTGTATGCCTTCGTGGTGCCCATGCTCCGCGTGATGCACGACGGGAAATAGACGACCTTCTGAGATTTCCCGGCTTGACCGGAGACCTCACTTTTCACGGCGGAGACCCGAATCTTCGAAGCGCCGGTCGGCATATATTCGTTCCATAGCGGAATCGCGCCACCGGACAGCTTGCGCAAGCCCTGTGCCATGGCGCCGAACGCTTTCGTTCCGAAGACGGTACGCAGCGCGTTGAGGCACTTCAGACCACCGCGCAGGGAGGCCGTAACGCCGGCCATGTGTCCGGCCATCCGAACAGCCCGTCGCTCGCCGGCAGGGGAGTGACTGTCGTGACGCAGCTCCTTGATGAGCTTGCCTGCATCGGCGTTCACGGGACAGTGCAGGTTGCAGAGCGAGTCGGTGGCGCAGGTCTGCTCGCCCGCGTATTGGTAGCGTTTCTGCATCTCCGCAGCGCGGTGCGGCTCCTCACCGGAAGCCTTCAGCCGCTCGATTTCGCGGAAAGCGGCTACGCGCTGGCGCGGTGAAAGCGTGAGCCCTTCGGCCACGCAGTAGCCCTCGCAGAAGCCGCACTCCATGCATTTGTCCACGATCTGCCGGGTGGACGGGCACGGCTTGAGGTTGGAAATGTGCGCCATCGGATCGGTGTTGAGGATGACGCCCGGATTGAGGATGCCCTTCGGGTCGAACAGCGCCTTCACGCGCTGCATCAGCTCGTAGGCCTGTTTGCCCCACTCATATTCGACGAACGGTGCCATGTTGCGGCCTGTGCCATGCTCGGCCTTGAGCGAGCCGTCGTAGCGGTCGACCACAAGCTTCACGATATCGTCCATGAACTTTTTGTATTTCTCCACCTCGGCTGCTGTCGAGAAATCCTGGTTGAACATGAAGTGGAGGTTGCCCGCCAGGGCATGGCCGAAAATCACGGCATCGGCGTAACCGTCGGCAGCAAAGACTTCGCGGAGTCGCAAGGTGGCTTCCGCCAGTTTCTCGATGGGGAAGCAGATGTCCTCGATGATGGCCGTAGTGCCGCTGCGGCGCATGCCGGCAATGGTGGGCAGCATCTCCTTGCGGAGTTTCCACATCGTGGCCTGTTCCTTCGGATCGGTGGTAAAGGCCCAGGGAAGCTCCGTCGGTACGGCGGCGATCCCCTCGGTGATGGCTGCCACCTTCGTGCCGAGTTCCTCGGCTGATGCGGCCCGTGTCTCCACCAGGATGACGCAGCTCTCGTCGCCGATGGTTTTCAGGAATTCCGGGATGCCCGGCGCCTGGTCGACGCTGCGCACGCCGGCGCGGTCGATGAGTTCCACGGCCGAAACCAATCCCTGCTTCTTTAGAATCTGAACTGCCTCGCAGGCAAGGGCGATGTTCGTATAGGTGATCATCGCCAAGGCTTTGTGCTTGTGGTCCACCACCGTGTTGTAGGTGATGTCGGAGATGAAGGCCAGCGTTCCTTCCGAACCGATGACCAGATGCTTGACGATGTCGATGGGGTCACTGAAATCGACGAAGGCGTTCAACGAATAGCCTGTCGTGTTCTTGATCTTGTATTTGCGGCGGATGCGTGCGCTGAGTTCCGGGTCGGCGGCAATCTCTGCGGAAATGGCCGCGATGCCTTCCAGAAAGGCTGCATGCGACTGGCGGAATACCTCGCAGGAGGCCTTGTCGCCCGTGTCGAGCACGGTGCCGTCCGGCAGGATGATGCGGATGTCTGCCATCGTCTGGTAGGAGTTCTCCGCCGTCCCGCAGCACATGCCGCTGGCATTGTTGGCGGCGATGCCGCCGATCATCGCGGAATCGATGGAAGCTGGATCCGGGCCGATCTTTCGCCCGTATTTCACCAGGTAGGTGTTGGCGCGGCCGCCGCGGATGCCGGGCTGCAAACGGATCTTCCGCCCTTCTTCCAGCACTTTCCAATTCTGCCAGCCGTGCGACACGATGACCAGCACGGAGTCACTGAGGGCCTGGCCCGAGAGCGATGTACCGGCGGCCCGGAAGGTCACCGGGATGTTCATGGCATCGGCCTGGTGCAGGATGGCTGCAATTTCGCGCTCATCCTTCGCCCGGATCACCAGCTGTGGAATGAGCCGGTAGAACGAGGCATCCGTGCCGTAAGCGAGGGTGCTGAGGGCATCGTGGAACATCCGCTCCTTTGGGATGACGGGGAGGAGCGCATCATGGAATCGTTTATATTCGCCGCTGATCATAACAAGGGTAAAAGTTCTTTGAGTTCGCTTGCGCGTATGTCTTTTGCCATCACGACACCCTGCGAGTCCAGCAGGTAGAGGTGAGGCACGTAATCGAGGTCATAGAGCATCCGCATGTTGCTCGTGTCTTGGAAGTCGTTGAGGAATCTCCAGTTGCTGGGCCGCATCTGTCGTACGAACTTCTTCCATTTTTCCTGGTCGTGGCCGGCATATACCAGTACCACCTGGATATCCATGTCATAGAAATCGGCGCTCAGCTTCTTGAGCTCGGCCAGTTCCTGCTGGCACTGTTGGCAATCGATCAGGTGGAAGAACACCAGGGTGTACCAGTGACGGTTGTTGTACATCGGCACGGTCTTGCCGCATTTCTTCTGAAGGTACAGCTGCGTCGCCTTGGCGCCTACCGGATTGAGGCGGGCCTGTGCGAGTGCATAGACGGTGCGCTCGAAAAATTCCGGAGACCAGCAGTCGGGCTCCGCTGCGATGTATTTCTCCGCAAGGTAGAGAGCTCCTTGCTGCTTAGCAAAGTTATCGCTGGTTCTCAGGTAGTTGAAGAGTTGTACCATGACCTCGACAATGAGTTCCCGGTCGGACCGGACCCGGTCGGCAAAAGCATCGATGATGGCCTCTACATGCTCGATGGACAAGGGCGTGAAATTGTTGAACACATTGTCGAAGAGCTGCTTGTACTGGATGGACATAGCATTCCGCATGTCCAGCATCTGGGCGAGCGCCTCGCAGTCGAGACCGCGCCCGATGATGATGTTCTGGCTGTCGAGCAGGAACATCATCGGGGTGGAAAGTACCGCGTATTTCTTGTGGAAACCCGTTTCAGCTTCCGGATCCCATAGGTGGACGACCAGCACGTCGGGATTGTCGATGTCACCGAACGTGTCCTGGACGTAATTTTCCCATGCGGCCCGGTCGCTTTGGGTGTAGATGGCGAAGATGGTGATGGGATCTCCGTGGTAGCTGCGGGCCAGGTCGGCCAGCAGTGGCGCCTCCCGCCGGCAGGTGCTGCAATCCGTGTCGTAGAAGAAAAGGATCTTGAGTGCCGTGGCGGCATCCCGGATTTCGACGGGAATGCTGTCGAGGTCCTGCATGCGCAAGCTGGGCGCATCCTTGCCTACCAGGGAGCTGCGGTTGAATTCCGCGAAGGTGTAGATGAGCGGATAGAGGCTCTCGTTCTGAAGTTTGAGCCGCTGGTTGAGGAACCAGTTATCGGCGATGTGCACGGCCACGGCTTCGTGTCCCATGATGGGGGAGTCTGTGAAAAAGTCGAAGGCGATGCCGGCCACGGTCGACTGCAGCTCAGGCTTTTGGGTGCCGACCGAGTCGATGAGCCGGTCCACACGCAGGTTGATGGTGTCGACAGGTTCGGCTAGCAGGGTCTGCAGGTAGGCGGTGACGGAGCTGTGCGTAGTGGCGGACTCTTGCGCGGCGGCCGTCCAGAGACCCGTCGTCAGTACCAGTAAGGCAAGGATCCGCCGCATCGCTACATCTCCTCCCGGAGCTGAAGGTATTTGTCTATATCGACGTTCTTCGGGAGGAAGCACTTGGCACTGCCTCCGTTGTTGAGCACGTCGCGGACCACGGTCGAGGAGATGAAGGAGTATTCATGTCCCGACGGGATGAAAATGCTCTGGATGTCCGGCGCCATCTTGCGGTTGGCCTGGGCGATGACGCTCTCCATCTCGAAATCCGTGGTGGTCCGCAGGCCGCGGACGATGCAGGCGGCACCTTTCTCCCGACAAAAGTCGATGGTCAGTCCGCGATAGGAACAGACTTCCACGTTATCCATGCCGGCGATGGCGTCGCGGATGATCTGCACGCGGAGGTCCGGCGTGAAGAATCCGCTTTTGGCGCTGTTATAGCCAACGGCTACGATCACCTTGTCGAACATCGTAAGCGCGGAGCGCAGGATGTCCATGTGACCCAGCGTGAAAGGGTCGAAAGAACCCGGGAACAGGGCGGTTTTCATAATTATCCGACGGAAGGAAGTTTAGCGTAAATGCCGTTGACGCTCACGTTCATGCCGAAGAACTTGGAAGGGTTGCCCCTGCCGACGGTGATTACGGCGAAATTGTCGAAGAAACGGATTATGTATTCAAGGGATTCATCCGTAGCATCGTCCCATATATAGCGGTAGAAAGTCGTATTCTCACCCAGATAGTCGGTGAATTCGTCCTTGGCCATGTTGAAGGAAGGGGCTGCGCCGGTGACGTCGATATGGAACTCGATGTTTTCCCAGTTTTCACCGCTGCGCCAGACATCCAGCTTTCCGCAACCCTTGTCGTCGGGGTATTCGTACTGATAGATTCCGACCAGGTCGTCGGGCTGTGCGGAGAACTTATAGGTTTTGAGGTCCTTCCGGAAAGGGGAGAGGGAAGCCTTGACGGCATCATTGCCTTTGTAGAGGGTAGCTTCGCGCTTGCCCGATCCTGCCGGGATGGCAAGCGACCAGGGGATCTTGCCGCTCTCCTCCAGCGCGACGAATGTCAGCAGGCCGGCATCGTCACAGGTGCCGACGGTGCGCCAGGTGTTCCCGTCGATGGTCAGTTCACCGAAAAGCACGTCGTCGTCGTTGGTGCAGGTAAGCCGGACATCGGCTTCCCCGGCCTTGCCTTCGAAACCGTAGTTCTGGCCCTGGTCTTCACCGTAGTATTCGATATCGCGCTTGACCGAGCACGTCATGCCGACGATGTCATCGAAAGACATATATTCCGCATCCACGTTGTACATTACGCCTTTCGAGTGACGTGTCCAGTTGCCGAACGAATCTTCCTTCATGGGGAAGACCTTGGTCTTGGTCTGCTTCACCTGTCCGAGGACCATTTCTTTCCATGTGAGTTCCTGGAGCGTTTCCCCGTCTTTGGCAAACTTGTAGTCGGCTATGATGGACGGCTGGGAAGCATTGCCCTCAAAGAATTCATAGTGGGTGACGGCCCCTTTTTTGTTGAAGACCGACTCATAGGTACGGGCTATATTGTCGTAGTTGGAGTAGGAGCGCTGGTGGCGCAGGCCATTGGCATCGGTGAAAGAGGAATCGCTGTTGGAGACCCAGATCTGGCCATTTTCCTGGACGACGGTCCTTGTGCCGACAGGCTCTCCCTTGGCGTCATAAGAAGTATAATACTGGTATTTGCGACCAGCGCCGGGGATATTCTCGTCGCGCTGGATTTCGCGGCCTTCGTCGTCATAGACGTAGGTAGTGATGTTAGATACGTCGTTGTTGAAAGAGGAAGTGCTCTTCACCAACAGGCCTTTCTCATTGTATTCGTTGGCGTTGGAATAGGTGCCGTAGGAACTCGTAGTGGTCGAGAGGACCATGTTGCCAGCCGCATCGAAGTGATTGCGGGTCGACGACTGGATGGTTCCGTCTTCTCCGCTGTAAGCGGTGTAGGTGGTGTGTCCGGCTTCATCATACTCGTAATAGTTGACGGACATGACTTCACCGTCGACACCCCAGGATTGCTTGGTGTAACGGCCTTCGGCATCCTTTTCGGACTTATCCTCGATGATGCCGTATTCTTCACCGTCATCCCAGTCGCTTTCGTCCGTGGAAACGAGCTTCCCTTTCTCGTCGTAATGGTAGATCGTGATGCAGGGTTCGCCTTCTCCGTAGTACTCGGTGACGGTGACAGTCTTGACAGGACCCTTAAGGCCGGAGGGGGCGTCGTTGTCACCTCCGGCCTGGGATCCAGTACAGCTGATAGCGCCGGCCATCAGGAAAATGGCCAGCAGTGCCGCTACATCAGAGCGTTTTTTTTTTCGTGAGCGGCTGATGAGCAGGAATGTCACGACGGCTGCAACGACCAGTAGGGATATGCCCAGCACGGGTCGGTAAGCAATCCAGGCAAAGGCGATCACAACGATGCTCCAGACCAGGCCGACGACCGACGTCACCAGGCCGATGCCCGTACCGATGATTCTCTGGACGAACGGAACAACGGCGAAGACGGTGCTGATGAAGTTCAGCAGGCTGCGGAAGCCGGCTACCACGAGCAAGATGCCCAGGATGCGGAGCAGCCAGAGCATGACCTTGTTGGCACTCTTCTGGTGCTCGATCATATTCTCTGCGCTGACCGTACCCATTTCGACTTTCGAGAAGGCCTTGCCGTTCTTGGCGATATAGCTTTCAAAGGTTCCGTTCACGACCTTCTGCAGGATGGAGATCGTCTTGGGAGACGTCACCTGGTTGAAAGTGATGCGAACGTCGCCGATGTGCGGATTGTCGGGGTCGGCCCCGATGTAGACCTGATTGCCATTCACGGTAACCACGACCGTCGAATCGGTCACCTTGGCCAGCATCTGCTTCATCTGCTCCTGGGTGAGGTTGGGCTGCACCGGCTCTTCACCATAAATGCTGCGGATGATGCCGTCGGTCAACTTATATGCACCGAAAGAGGCGTTGGAAGCATACTGGTCGGAATCTTCGACGACCCGCCAGACGAAGTTCTTTCCCTTGTATTCAGGATCCTTGAACTCGGCTGAGTTAACGGGATCGCTGCACCATTCCGGTTCATACTCATAGGTAGTCGTCGTTTCCGTGCTGCCGCCGAGCTTATCCTTGCTCGTGGAGCTGCTGCTTTCGGTCCACTGGTAGTACTCCACTTCGCGGGTCAGATGGAACGCGTTCACCGCGATGCCGAAACTGTTGTCCCGCAGGATGTCTTCGGTCTTGGCCACGCCGGTGGCGTGGACGGCCTTGCCTTCGAAATCAACGTCGATGTTGTTGATGTCAGGCATCTCGACATAGTTCTTCTGGAAATCTTTCAGTGCGTTGCTGGATTTGACGGCGCGCCCTTCGTTCCACCAGAGGACGATGGAACCGGCGATGATAAGGATGATACCCCACAGGATGCCCTGGAAGGAGCCTTTTACTTTGCTGCCGTACGACTGACGGGTGGTTTCTTGATATGCCATAGTTGTTTAGGTTAAGTTTCAAAGGTTAGTTGAGATTGCCGGCTTCTGCATCTTTGATCATCTTCTCGTTGGCGGTGAGGTAGATTTCGACGCGGCGGTTCTGGAGGCGACCCTCTATGGTGGAGTTGTCAGCCACGGGTTCGCGGAAAGAGCGGCCTTCGATGGTCATGCGGTCTTTCGAGATGCCGCAGCTCTGAAGGTAGCTGGCTACCGATTCGGCGCGGTCCACGGAGAGTTTTTCATTGTATTCGGGGGTGCCGGTATTGTCGGTGTGACCGAGGATGGTCAGGTCGGTATCGGGCATGTCAGCGATGTCCTTCGAGAATTTGGTGAGGGCTGACTTGGAAGCGTCGCTCAGGGCGAAACTGCTGGTTTTGAATAAGATGCCGCTCTCAAAAGTGACTTTCACGGCTTTCAGGTCGTTGGCGTCGGTCACGACTTCCACGTTAGCGTCCTCGAGTTGGGCTGCCAATTCGGCGGCTTTCTTATCCATTTTGTTGCCGATCAGCAGACCGACGCCCGCGCCGACAGCGGAGCCGATGGCCGCACCGATGGCCGCACCCTTGCCGTCCTTGCTGATCAAGGCACCGACACCGGCGCCCGCAGCCGCTCCGGACCCGCCTCCGATGAGGCCGCCCTTGGTCATGTTGTTCATGGACCCGCAGCCCGACAGAACAAGGGCTGCACAAATCACTACAGAAAGAGCTTTTTTCATGATGGTATGACTATAGTTTTTATTCCTTCGCTTTTACGCTTTGCGGCGCTTAATCATACAAAGGTATAAAAAACTAAAATACCCTTTTTAAAAAAACGCACAAAAAGGCATGCTTGTGCGCAAGGCGGTCCTGAAGCAATTGCCTGAGCGCCTGAACACCCGTTTACAAGGTCCAGTCGATCGGAGTCAGGCCTTCTGATTGAAGGATTTGGTTGGCCTGGGAGAAATGGCGGCAGCCGAAGAAGGCGCCGCGGGCGAGGGGAGAGGGGTGGGCGGCTTCAAGGACGGTGTGGCGTGACGTATCGATGAGCTCCTTCTTCGATCGCGCAAAATTACCCCAAAGCAGGAATACGAGCCCCTCCCGCCGCTCCGACAACGTGCGGATGACCGCATCGGTAAACTCCGTCCAGCCGATCCGACTGTGTGAAGTGGGTTGGCCCGCCCGCACCGTAAGTACGGCGTTGAGAAGGAACACTCCCTGCTGCGCCCAACCGCGCAGCGAGCCATCCTTGTGCAGTTGCACGCCCAGGTCAGTCTCGATTTCCCTGTAAATATTGACCAGGGACGGCGGCAGGGGTACGCCGTGCGGCACGGAAAAAGACAGCCCTTCGGCTTGCCCCGGTCCATGATAGGGATCCTGCCCGAGGATAACGACCTTGACCTTGTCGAAGGGAGTCAGTGCAAAGGCATTGAAAATCAGGGGGCCGGGAGGGTATATGGTCCTTCCGGCCCGCTTTTCGGCGTGCAGCTGCTGCACCAGTGCCTGAAAATAAGGCTTTTCGAATTCAGGCGCCAGCACGCGCTTCCAGCTCTCTTCGATCTTGACGTCCATGTGTCAGGCGGCGAATACGAAATCCAGCACCTCGTCGATGGTGTCCACGTAGTGGAACGACAGGCCTTCGACGTAGAGTGGCTTGATATCCTTGATATCCTTTTCGTTCTCTTTCGAGAGGACGATGGTCTTTACGCCGGCGCGCTTGGCGGCCAGGATCTTCTCCTTGATGCCACCTACGGGCAGCACCTTGCCGCGCAGGGTGATTTCGCCGGTCATGGCAATCTTGCTCCGGACAGCTTGTCCGCGTAGCGCGGAAGCCATGGCGCTGACCATGGTAATGCCCGCAGAAGGACCGTCCTTCGGGATGGCGCCCTCCGGGACATGGATGTGCAAGTCTTTCTTTGCCAGTTCTTTGGCGGTGGTCCCTGCGAGTTGCGGATGCGCTTTCAGATACTGGTATGCAATGGTGACGGATTCCTTCATCACGTCGCCCAGGTTGCCGGTGGTCGAGAGCTGGCCCTTGCCTTCGCTCGGGCTGCACTCCACAAACAGGATCTCGCCGCCCATCTGGGTCCAGGCCAGGCCGGTCACCACACCAGGCGCTTCGTTGCCTTCCTGGATGTCATGGAAATTGGTCGGCAAGCCGAGGTAGGCCTTCACTTCGTCCGGCCCGATGACCTCGGGCAGCGGTTCTTCCAACGCTATCTTCTTGGCTGTCAGGCGCGCCACCTTGGCAATCTGCTTGTCGAGGCCGCGTACGCCCGATTCGCGCGTGTAACTGTCGATGATGGTTTCCACGGCCTCCTTGGACAGCCGCAATTGTTCCTCGGTCAATCCGTGGGCTTTCTGCTGCTTGGGGATGAGGTATCCTTGTGCGATGGCCACTTTTTCCTCGGCCAGGTAGCCCGACACGTCGATCATTTCCATCCTGTCTTTCAGCGCGGGATGGATGCCGCTGACGTCGTTCGCGGTGGTGATGAAGAGCACTTTCGACAGGTCGTAATCGATGTCGAGATAGTTGTCGTGGAAGGTTGTATTTTGCTCGGGATCAAGAACTTCCAACAGGGCTGAAGCGGGGTCTCCGTGGAAATCCTCGGTCACTTTGTCAATCTCGTCGAGCACGATGACAGGGTTCGACGTTCCGGCCCGCTTGATGGTCTGGATGATCCGTCCGGGCATGGCGCCGATATAGGTCTTGCGGTGGCCGCGGATCTCGGATTCGTCGTGCAGGCCACCCAGGGAAATGCGGCCGTATTGGCGGCCGAGTGCACGGGCGATGGACTTGCCGAGCGAAGTCTTGCCTACACCCGGAGGGCCATAGAGACAGAGGATGGGGGACTTCATGTCTCCCTTCAACTTCAGCACCGCCAGATATTCCACAATGCGCTCCTTGACCTTTTCGAGGCCGAAGTGGTCCTCGTCCAGCACTTTCTGCGCGTTCTTCATGTCGAGGTTGTCTTCCGAGAGCGTTTCCCACGGCAGTTCCAGGAGGAAGTCCACATAGGCATACTGCACGTTATAATCAGCCGAATTGGGGTTGGTGTGCTCCAGTTTGCGGAGTTCCTTTTCAAAGGTCTCGGCCACCTTGGCAGACCATTTCTTGTCCTTCGCGCGTGCGCGGAATTCATTGAGGTCCGCCTGCTCCTCGTTGATACCCAGCTCTTCCTGAATGGTTTTCAGCTGGTTGTTGAGGTAGTATTCACGCTGCTGCTGATCGATCTCCGACTTGACCTTCTTCTGGAGGTCGTCCTTGATCTTGAGCAGTTCGATGTGCTTGTTGAGGAGTACCAGCAGCTTCTGGGCCCGCTCCCGCAGGTCGTCGACTTCCAGCAGCGGCACTTTCTCTGTCGGCGGGTCGATTTCTGCACTGGATGCGATGAAGTTGACGGTAAATTCGTATCCTTCAATATTTTTGATGGCGTAGCCCGCTTCCTGGGGGATGTGGGGCGTCAGTTTGACAATCTGGATGGCAGCATCCTTGATGGAACCTGCCAGGGCGTCCATGTCAGCCTCGCCGGGGGCGGGGATGCGGTCGCGCCGGTAAGTGACCTCTGCCATCATGTACGGGGCCGTGATGTTGACGGCCTGTATGTCAAAGCGACGCACACCCTGGATGATGGCCGTGATGGTATCGTCGGGCATCTCGATGGTCTTGACGATGCGTCCGAGGGTGCCGATGCGGTAGATGTCATCAGGTGTGGGCTCTTCGACCTTGGCGTCCAGCTGTGTGACGGCACCGAGCAGCCTTCCGGAGCGGAATACGTCGTTGATGAGCTGGATCGACTTGGGCCGGCCGACCGTGACGGGAATGACCGTGTTGGGGAAAAGGATGGCGTTGCGCAGGGGCAGGATGGGCAGCAGGCTGGGGAGCTCCACTTCTTTCAAGTCATGGGCGTTGCTCTCCAGGTTGACCGGGATGATGTTCACCTCGGCGCCGGAACCGCTTAAAATCTCTTTCAATATATCTTTGTTGTCCATACGTAGTGTCAAAATGTCAGTTAATCGGCGAAAAGTCGCCGGATGGGATATATGGTCAATAGTTGTGCCAAACAAAAATGCAAAAAAAATTCAGTAGTTTTTTGATAATTAAAAAAATAGCTCTATTTTTGCAACCCTTAAACATGAGTTAACCAAATAATTAATAGAAACATATCATGACAAAGGCTGAAATCGTAAACGAAATCGCAAAAGGCACTGGTGTCGAGAAAATCAAGGTGCAGAGCGTTGTCGAGAGCTTCATGGAAAGCGTGAAGAACTCCCTCGCAAATGGTGAGAATGTCTATCTCCGTGGCTTCGGTAGCTTTACCGTGAAGACCCGCGCAAAGAAGACGGCCCGTAATATCTCCAAGAACACGACCATCGTGATTCCTGCCCACAACGTGCCCGCATTCAAACCCGCCAAGACTTTCATTGCAAAGGTCAGCGAAAACTAATTAAATCATACAATTATGCCTAACGGAAAGAAGCATAAGAGACACAAGATGGCTACGCACAAGCGTAAGAAACGCTTGCGCAAGAACAGACATAAGAAGAAATAGTTTGTCTCTGGTATTCTAATCATCGATTAATCTAAAGCAGGCAACGCCTGCTTTAGATTATTTTTGTTTTTAACAAGTATGGACAAGGATCTGATCATTGACGTAGGGCAGTCCGACATATCCATTGCACTCCTGGAAAACAAGCGCCTGATCGAGCTGAACCAGGAAAAGGTGGAGGGACGTGCCTACAGTGTGGGAGATGTCTATCTTGGAAGAGTCAAAAAAATCCTTCCCTCGCTCAATGCAGCCTTCGTGGACATTGGGGACGAGAAGGACGCTTTTGTCCATTACCTGGACCTGGGCCTGAATTTCAAGGCCTTCGATCATTTTGTCCGCAGCATCACGCCCAACAGCGACTTCACGCAACTCTACCGGAACGAGCGGATCGACGACATCCTGGAGAAAGAGGGCAAGATCGAGCGCTTCCTGTCGCCCGGCCAGCCCATCGCTGTCCAGATCGTCAAGGAGCCCATCTCCACCAAGGGGTCGCGGCTTACCGCCGAGATCTCCATCGCCGGGCGCAATCTGGTGCTGCTTCCCTTTGCCGACAAGGTCAATATCTCGCAGAAGATTTCTTCCCGTGATGAGAAGAAGCGCCTGGAGCGGCTGGTCTACAGCATTCTTCCCCCGAACTACGGTGTCATCATCCGGACGGCGGCGGAAGGAAAACGGGCCGCCGTGCTGGACGCGGAGCTCAAGAGCCTGATCAAGAAATGGGAAGACTCCTGGGCCAAACTGGCCAAAAACAAGGGCGTGCAGCTGCTCTTCACGGAGAACAGCCGGACGACGACCATCCTGCGCGACCTGCTGAACGACTCCTTTACCAATATATACGTCAACGACGAGGCAGTATATAAGGAAGTCGACGATTATGTGACGATGATTTCTCCCGAGCAGGAGAAGATCGTCAAGCTCTATAAAGGTCACGAACCGATTCTCGACCACTTTGAGGTGAGTCGCCAGATCAAAGGCTCTTTCGGCAAGATCGTTTCGATCAAGTCGGGTGCCTATCTCGTGATCGAACACACGGAAGCCCTGCACGTCATCGACGTGAACAGCGGCATCCGCGCCAAGCAGAAAGACCAGGAGAACAACGCGTTCGAAGTCAATAAGAACGCGGCGGAAGAGATTGCCCGCCAGCTTCGGCTGCGCGATATGGGCGGCATCGTCATCATCGACTTCATCGATATGGACGATCCTGCACACCGGCTCCAGCTCTACAAGTACATGCAGGAGCTGATGGCCGGTGACCGGGCCAAGCACACCATCCTCCCGCTTACGAAGTTCGGACTGATGCAGATTACCCGTCAAAGGGTGCGCCCCGCTACCGAGATCAATACCACCGAGGTGTGTCCGACCTGCAACGGTACGGGCAAGGTGGGACCGACCATCCTCTTCGACGAAGCCGTTGAGCGCCAGCTTGCCTATTTTGTGAAGGAACGCAAGATGAAAGCCTTCGTGCTTAAGGTCAGCCCGATCTTCGAGGCCTATCTCACCAAGGGATTCAACAGCATTCGCCGGAAATGGTGCCGCAAGTACAGTTGCAAGATCCGGATCGTCGGTGACAGCGATTATTCGCTGCTGAAGGCGACCTGGTGCACCGCCGCGGGCGACCCGATCGAATAGTCATTATTAAATAGGTATGTCCAGGAAGAAGAAATCCAAGAAGCACGGTCTCACGCCGGATTTCCAGCGCGAGCAGCGGAGCCAGTTGGTGCGCCGTTACCGGAAATCGATCCTCTTCAACGAGAAGGAACTTTCGCTGATCAACCAGTTCTGCGAAAAATATTCGGTGCGCAACAAATCGGCCTTTATCCGTAACATCGTGATTTCCCACATCTTGGAACAGATGGACGATAATTACCCTCGTCTGTTCTGAATTTTTTCTTCAAAAAAATCGAAAAAAAAGTTTGTTTTGTCGAAATAATAACTACCTTTGCAGTCCCGTTCGGGAAACGAGTGGAATTGACATAGTGCTGCAAGCGTAAGGCAAGACATCTTCAATTTTTTTGAAAATATTTTTGCGGATTAAAAAAATTCGCATACCTTTGCAGCCCGTTTCGGAAAGAACGGCAAGTTCATTGAAAGAATAGGAAGAACAAAGTACAAGCAAGTACCGATTTTAACACGATT
>Ga0265298_10000724_pt1 | contig 48096 bp, 39 predicted proteins | sample AusTroGonzalo_MG_3_FD_193486 | JGI IMG/M metagenome (GOLD analysis project Ga0265298, IMG submission 193486) | Bovine rumen microbial communities from tropical cattle in Woodstock, Queensland, Australia - Gonzalo_01 | ecosystem: Host-associated > Mammals > Digestive system > Stomach > Rumen ...
GATCGCTACTTACGACGGCGGCGTGGACTGCATCAATATGTCTCCGACGCCATACCAGCTACACGACATGCGTCATTCGGAACGGGATAACGGCGAGGTGCGTGCCTTCGCGTTGACGAAAAAAGGAGATATATTGACACTCGTCAAATCCGCAACAGGCGTATATTGCGCGTTGGAGAGTGCGCATGGTTTGTTGTATGGCACCAAAGGTCGCGGACTGAAAAACATGACGACGAATCAGATCGTTCCGACTACTCATCCCGACATCTATGATCTCGAAGAAGGGCCTGATGGCACGTTGTATGTTGCGACATACGGCGGAGGCGTTAATATCATCCGCTGGAACGAAACCGGTTATGCCAAGCCGCAAGTGGTAGGTCCGGGTATGAAAGTGCGTGATATGGAGATAGTGGATCAGACGCTTTGGTGCGGAACGACAACCGGTATCCTACGGGTCGATTTGAAGACGCTGGAGAGTGTTGTGATCCCCAGTTACGATATCCGCGCTATCTGTTACAGTCACGAATTCTTATGGCTCGGCTCGTTCGGCGGTGGTCTGATGCGATTGAATCCGAAAGACCCGAATAATGAGTTGATTCCTATAGAGACGTTCCATGACATCATCCTCAGTATAGCCGAAGACGGCAAGAACCTATGGTTCTGCTCTGAGAGCGACATCGCTCAATTGGAGATCGACTCCAGCAATCTGTATTACTACGATGCGTTGGAAGGCGAGCAGAACACATATTTCACAGAAGCAGAAGCCTTGTGTACACCGGAAGGCGTTATTCTGTTCGGTTATTCGAACGGATACTGCTCCTTTGATCCTTCGCGAATCAACCGCTCTACTTCTGTACCGCCTTTGCGCATCACCAGCGTAGAGGTGGAGGACCAACTGCTGGAGGGCGACACGATTGTCATTGCAGACGGAAGCAACGTGACCATCGAGTATGCAGCGATGGATTTTGTAGGGGCTCATAAGATCTTCTATTACTATAAGATGGACGGCATCGACAACGAATGGCGAGGTCCGACCGATATGCGCCGCGTCACGTATAGCAATATCCATCATGGCAACTATACTTTCCATGTCCGTTCCACCAACCATGAGGGTACCGACGTGGATAACGAGAGGGTATTGTTTATCCATTCGAACCGACCGCTGTACCTTTCCTGGTGGGCAGTTATGCTGTATGTACTCGGCATCTTGCTGCTCATCGGTCTGATCATCTATTCGGTCAATATCTATAACTCGCTGCGCCAGAAGATGAAAGTGGAGCAGCAAGTGACGGACATCAAGTTGCGTTTCTTTACCAACATCAGCCATGAGTTGCGTACGCCTTTGACGCTGATCGTGGCCCCGGTGGAGAACATCCTCCAGAATGAGCGCATCAGTCAAAGTGTCCGCAGTCAATTGGAAATCGTCCAAAGTAACAGCCGACGTATGCTGCGTATGGTGAACCAACTGCTTGAGTTCCGCAAGGTTCAGAACCAGAAGATGAAACTCAAAGTGCAGCAGACCTTGCTAAGCGAGTTGGTAGAAGAGACTTGCGCCAATTTCCGCAAAGAAGCAGACGACAAGCATATTCGCTTCGAAATAGAGAACCGCGCCGAGGACTCGACCGTTTGGGTGGACCGCGGACGAATGGACACGATTCTATGGAATCTATTGAGCAATGCCTTCAAGTTCACGCCTTCCGGTAAGGCCATCCGTGTCATCATCGGTGACAAACCGGGTTTTGTGACGATGACCGTACAAGATGAAGGAATCGGTATTCCTGCGGAAAAACGAAGCGTCCTCTTCGAGCGATTCTCCAGTAACAACGAGCTGAACAGCAACAACTCGACCGGTACGGGTATCGGAATGAACTTGACTAAAGAACTGGTGGAACTGCATCACGGCTACATCGAGGTCGAGAGCGAAGTGGGTATCGGTACAACCATCACGGTACTGCTACATACCGGCAAAGACCATTTCGACGCAGACGTGGAGTTTATAGCCGATGATTTGACGACGATGCCGGTTGTGGCGCCGACGTTTGAAGACAAGATAGAGCAATTGCAGCAGGAACAGCAAAACAGCGCACGCACGATTCTTGTGGTGGACGACAGCAAAGATATGCGCACCTTCCTGGCGAACATCCTCAGCAAAGAATACCATGTTGAGACTGCTACGGACGGCGAGGAGGCAGAGACGATCATCCGTACCAAACCGATTGATCTGATTGTAACCGATTTGATGATGCCCAAAGTGGACGGTTTGGAGTTGACCCAGTTCGTTAAGCAGAATAAAGATTTTGATTTCATTCCTGTTATTCTGTTGACAGCGAAGACGGCCATTGAGAGCCGCTTACAGGCACTGCAATACGGCGCCGACGACTATGTAACCAAACCATTCGAGCCGGAGTACCTGCGCGCGCGCGTTCATAATATATTAGTACAACGCGAGCAATTGGAGCATAGTTACCGCGAACGTCTGATGCGGTTGGAGCCCCAGAAACCCGAAGAACCGGTTCCCGGCGATGCGTTCCTTGCCAAACTGCTGAATGTGATGAACAAACAAATGGACAACAACACGCTGACTGTAGATGACATGGTAGATGAGATGGGAATGGGACGAACCGTGTTCTTCAATAAGTTGAAGAGTATGACCGGACTTAGTCCTGTGGAGTTCATTCGCGAGATGCGCATCAAACGGGCGGCACAACTGCTGGAAGAACGCAAATACAACATCACAGAAGTGACCTATATGGTCGGTATGAACGACAGCCGCTATTTCGCCAAATGCTTCAAGAACACGTATGGTATTACCCCCAGCGAGTACCGCCGCGCTGCATTTGAGAAAGAGGAGGGGTGATTGTAATTGATAATTGATGATTGATGATTGATAAATGGTACATAGGGTTGGTAGTGATGCTGATGGTGAGTTGCGGAGGGAAAGGACCGCAGATTCCCAGTAAGCGTTCCGGTGAGTCGGTTCAGGTGGACAGTGCTTCTTTGGCGTTGATGGAGCTGAATCAGCAATTGGCGAAAGCGGCAGATGAGCAGATGATGCAATTGGCGACAGCGCAAGACGAACCGTACGCTTTGTACGACGCCCATACATGGATCCATATCATCGACCGAGGCGACACCGACCGGCAGGCTCCTAAGTATGGCGAATCGTGCGCTATGCATATACGGACGTATGACCTGAACGGCACGCTGCTGCTGGATGCGGAAGGAACTTATACCTTGGGCAAGAACGAACTGCCGCCTGCCGTGGACCGCAACGCCGGTGAGTTGCATCCGGGCGGCAAAGCACGTATGTACGCTCCCTGGTACTCCGCCTACGGGCTCAAAGGAACCGAAACGATACCGCCGTACGAGAATGTAATTATTGAAATCGAATTGAGATAAATGAGAAAGAACATTTTTTTGCTGCTTGCCGTATTGGCACTCATAGCAGCCGCATGTAGTTCAAACACCTATTCGAACTTGCGTAACAAAGAAGACAAACTGATAGCGAACTATATCAGCCGCAACGAACTGGTCATCCTGAACGACGAACCGGATGCGGACCATGTATGGACCGAGAAAGAGTATTACAAAGTACACGGCTACGATGATTTGTACTTTCATCTTATCAGCCGCGGCGACTCCGTTCGTATTGATTCTATTAGTCCGACGAAGAACGACACGGTGGACCTCAGTATCATCGCCAATGATGTAATCGTAGCGCGGTACAAGAAATTCGCTTTGACGGAGAATGCTGACACGCTCAGTTACTGGACCACGCTGGACCAAGCGTATCCCATGGAGTTTCACTTCGGCAATCTAAGCGAGTGCGATGCGGTCGCATGGCATGTGGCGGTCAAGTTGATGAAATATCCGGATTCGCAATGTCAAATCATCGTGCCCAGTAAACAAGGGTTCTCCGATGACCAGACTTCCGTCACTCCGTATGTGTATATCTTGAAAATCAAAGTAAAGCAATAATATGAGTTTAGTTAAAAGTATTTCCGGCATCCGTGGTACGATAGGCGGCCGGGTAGGCGAAGGATTGAATCCTGTAGATATCGTTCGTTTCACGGCTGCATATGCCACGCAACGCCGTGCGGCACTGCCGAACAATAACACGATTGTAGTGGGTCGTGATGCCCGTTTGAGCGGACAGATGGTGGAACAGATCGTGTGCGGTACCCTGATGGGAATGGGGTATGATGTAGTCAATATCGGTTTGGCTACTACGCCGACCACCGAGTTGGCCGTTACCGGCGAAAAGGCCGCAGGCGGTATCATTCTCACCGCCAGCCACAACCCCAAACAGTGGAATGCCCTCAAACTGCTCAACGAGAAAGGCGAGTTCCTCAATGATGCCGAAGGCAAAGGCGTTCTGGCAATCGCTGAGAAAGAGGACTTTACGTTTGCCGAAGTGGACGATCTGGGTCATATGACGCACAAAGATTATCTGCCCTACCATGTTCAGCAGGTGTTGAACCTCCAACTGGTAGACGTAGAAGCAATCAAGAAACGTCATTTCACTGTAGCCATCGACTGTGTCAACTCGGTCGGCGGACTCGCTATCCCCGCTATCCTGCGCGCCGTAGGCGTAGAGAACATCATCGAACTGAACTGCACGCCGAACGGTCAATTCCCCCACAACCCCGAACCGCTGCCGCAACACCTGACCGAGATCAGTGACTTGCTCAAGTCCGGCAAAGCCGACGTGGGTTTTGTAGTCGATCCAGACGTAGACCGCCTCGCCATCATCTGCGAGAACGGAGATATGTTCGGCGAAGAATACACGCTGGTCAGCGTAGCGGATTATATCCTGCGTCATACGCCGGGCAATACGGTGAGCAATATGTCGAGTACCCGCGCGCTGAGCGATGTGACGCGTGCGCACGGCGGAACCTATAGCGCGAGTGCCGTAGGCGAAGTGAACGTAGTAGCGGAGATGAAACGTGTGGGAGCGGTCATCGGCGGCGAAGGAAACGGCGGTGTCATCTATCCCGAGTGCCATTACGGACGCGATGCGTTGGTGGGTATAGCCCTCTTCCTGAGCCATCTTGCGCACCTCGATATGAAAGTGAGTGAACTGCGCCGTACGCTGCCCGACTACTGCATCAGTAAGAACCGCATCGACCTCACGCCGGACACTGACGTGGACGCTATCCTCGCGCGCGTCAAAGAATTGTACCGCAACGAGCGCGTCAACGACCGCGACGGCGTGAAGATTGATTTTGCAGACGGATGGGTACACCTGCGCAAGTCCAATACCGAACCCATCATCCGCGTTTACTCGGAAGCCGCTACCATGGACGAGGCGAACGCCTTGGCTCAGAAAGTAATAGATGTCGTTAAACACTAATCCCTAATCGATCATCCCTAATCGATACTTCATCATAGCAGGCGAGGCATCGGGAGATATGCACGCAGCGGCGCTGATCGAGCAGATCAAGCTGCGTGAGCCCGAAGCATCCTTCGCGGGATTCGGCGGTGACCGCATGGCCGCTGCCGGATGTCGGTTGTTGAGGCATATACGCAACTTGGCGTTTATGGGTTTTGTGGAGGTTTTTCGGCATCGAAAAGAGATCAAGGACAATTTCCGCATCGCGCGTGAAGCACTACTGGCAGAGAAACCCGATGCGCTGATTCTCATTGACTACCCGTCCTTCAACCTCAAGATGGCAGAGTTCTGCCGCAAACATTTGCCGAACACGCGAATTTATTACTACGTGCCGCCTAAGATATGGGCTTGGAAGAGTTGGCGGGTACATAAGATCGCTCGCCTATGCGACGAGGTGCTTGGTATCTTCCCCTTTGAACCGGCATTCTACGCCAAGTACGGCTATCGCTGCACCTATGTCGGCAACCCCACTGCAGAGCGTATCTTACAGCGAAGCGGTCTAACAGTGAAACGGTCTAACAGCGCAGCGGTCCTACAGCGCAGCGGTCTCACTATAGCCATTCTACCGGGTTCGAGGAAAAGTGAAGTGAGTCATTGTCTGCCGCGTATGCTAACGGCTGCCCGTCAGTTTGAAGGATACACTATCGTGGTGACGGCTGCGCCGGGACTGGACGATTCGTTCTATACGCCATACTTGCGTGAAGGCGAGACCCTGACACGCGATACCTACGGCGCGGTCCAACAAGCCTCAGCCGCTATCGTGAACTCCGGAACGGCGACGCTTGAGACTGCACTGCTCAAATGCCCGCAAGTAGCTGTATATCACTTGATGCCGGCGTTCATCTACCCCCTGATACGTTGGGCGCAGCCGCTTATGTTTTCTATCTCCCACTTCACGCTGGTTAATATCATTGCCGGCAAAGAAGTGATCAAAGAGTGCATCGCCAATGACTTCACGGTAGAGAAGGTCAGCCGCGAACTGAAACGTATTCTGACGGACGAAGCGTATACAAAAAATATGCTCGCGTCCTACGAGCATATTCGTTCTATCTTGGGTGATCAATCCGCTGCAGCAACAGCTGCCTCTATCATCACATCGAAACCACAATAGATGCCAGAATATAGGGCAAGGCACCGGCTAACACGCCTTTCGAAAGGCGCCATGTATCCGTCGTGTAGAAGACGAAGATGAGTGCTAAGTCCGGGAAGACACTAACCATCAGCAGTTTGTTCAGTACACTTCCGGCTTGAAACTGCAAGGTCTGGAGCGGGTACCATAAGTTCATCACATCTATATACGTCAAGCCGAACGCAGCAGGCAGGATCAGTCCGATCAGTATCCCTATCCAGTATCTGTCAAAGCGATCCATAGGCAGTCCAGTCTATCGTGAGCGGTGTGATGGCCAGCAGTTGATGATCCATCGCCCATATATCCGTGTCGGTAGCATCGGGTTCATCATTGACGAACTCGCCTGCCAGTTTCCATCCTTTGAGGACGCCTTCGGGCAGCGGTTCATCGATCGGTGCCAGTTCGTTGGCCCAATGACCGCAACACTGACGCGTCCATCGGATGCCTTCTATCTCCCCTACCGGCGCGTTGATGTTGAATACCGTCCGAGGAGCGATGCCTTCTTCCAGTAGGTGACGGGTCACGTCAACGAGAAAGGGTTGTATCCAATGTAAGTCCACATCCATGGCATGGCTGTTGATAGACCACGCGATGGCCGGAATACCTTTCTCTGCCGCTACGAAACAAGCCCCTACGGTTCCGGAGTACATCGCATTGACCGCAGCGTTGTTGCCGTGGTTGATGCCCGATACGACCAAGTCGATCGGTCGGTCGCGGAACAACTCTTCCCGTGCTATCTTGATGCAGTCAGCCGGCGTTCCGTTGGTGACATAGACCTCTGCGCCGTTGAGGTCATGTTCCTCGATTCGGCGCAGATACATGGGTTTGGCTACCGTGATGGCCGCTGCGTTACCGCTACGCGGACCATCCGGAGCAATGACCGTCACCTTCCCCAGTTTGGTCATCTCTTTTGCCAGCAGACGGATTCCCGCCGTTCCCCAGCCATCATCATTGACAACTACGATATTAAGCATTCAGTAATCAGTTTTCAGTTTTCCGGAAACATAACAACCTCGAACATATTACCGGCTTTCACCAGTTCTTTGAGGGTCTTCTGAACACTCTCGGCGGAGATGGCTTCCACAGCAGCCTTGTAATCGCGGATGTTGTTATCGCCGTACATATAGTACATATACATCGCCTGACGCCAGTAGGTGTTCTTCTCCAGATCCTCTTGATAGTCCTTGAGCATGGATTCTTTCTCTTTCTGCAGATCACTTGCCAGCGGACCGTTCGCGATGATGGTCTGTACCTCTTCGTGGATAATCTCCATCAGACGAGCCTGTTTCTTGGGGTCCGTATCGAATTGCATCAGCAGTCCAGCTTCGGGAATCGGCAGCGGGCTCATATAGCCGTACGTACCTACACCGTACGAACCGCCTTCGCGCTCGCGGATGGACTCCAGATAACGCGTACTCAAAATACGGCCGATGATCTCCATATTCAGGTCATTGGCCATGTTGTACGGCATGTCGTACGAGGTGTACTGGATCCGGTTGGAAGCCGTTGTCGTCTCCATTTGACGACTGAAATAGTTCTTCTGCTGACCGAGCGCTACGCGGACATGATGGTCAATGACTTCTTCGTGACTGCCTTTCTTCGTTTTCAAACCACCTAACCACGTGCAGATGAGGGATTGCACTTGCGGGTCCTTAGGATTGATATTGCCCACGAATACAAAGGTGAAGTCTGCGGGATTGGCAAAACGAGCGCGGTAAACCTCCAGCGCTTTATCCAGGCTGACGCGCTCGGCGGCCTCCATATTGAACAGGACCGTACGGTCTGAATGGTTCGATTGCATCATCTGGATCGAATCGGAGAACGTGATCTTGGGATTCTTGTCGCGATTAGCCAATTGGTTCTTCACCATTGCCATAAAGGTCTCAAACGCCTGCTCGTCCTGACGCGGAGCGGTGAAATAGAGATAAGCCAGCTGCAGCATCGTCTCCAGATCTTTGACGGAAGACGAACCGTGCAAACGCTCTGTGTTCTCGTTGATCTCCGGCCGAACGGAAACGGTCTTTCCGGTGAGCGCTTTCTCCAACTGAGTCGCATTGAAACGTCCGATACCGCTCAACTGAATGATAGCGGTAGCTACTTGTGCAGACGGCAGGTCTTCGGTCTTCACTTGCGTCAAACCGCCTTTCGAGAAGCCCTGCATCAGGATCTCGTCGGCTTTGAACTCCGTCGGATGGAACACCACCTTGATGCCGTTGCTCAGCATCCATTCAGTAGCGTCAATATCTTCGTTGTAACGGAACGATTTGATCTTGCCTTTGTGCGGCGCTTTCTTGACCAGTTCGGTATCGATAACCTCTTCTTCCGGGGCCTCGATGGCCAACTCGCTCTGTCCTGCAATAGCTGCCAGAATCGTTTCCTCGGACGGGATTTGCACTTCGGGTTTCTCCGGACCGGAGATAGCGACCGTCGGATTGGCATGGATCAATGCTTTCGCTACCTGGTTCACCGTCTCCAGCGAAACCATCGGTAGCACGGCGTTGATGAAGTCGTACTCCCATTGTATGCCGGGCATGGACTCGCCGTCCTCGAAATTGCGGATGCATTCGCGGGCCAACGTGATGTTCTTGCGGGTGTTACGCTCGTTGTACAGTTTCTCCATCGAGTTCAGTTTCTCGCTCTTCACGCGCTCCAACTCGGCGTTCGTGAAGCCGTAGCGATGCATCTTCTCCAATTGGAACAGCAGGTCATTGAAAGCTTCGGTCTCGCGGCCCTCTTTGGGAGTAATAAACGCATAGAAAGCATCCATCTTCTTTGCTGCTTCGCCGTACATACACTGCGCGTCAGTGAACGAAGCTTTGGGGTCGAGCGCTAACTCCGAGAAGCGGTTGTCCAGGATGTCGCATGCCATCTCGCGCACGAGGTTAAGCATGTACTCCTGTGCCGTTCCTTGTAACTCGGGGGGCAGTTGGTCGAACTTGTACTCCAAGGTGATATTGCTTCCTTGCGCTTCGGGATCGGTCACGATCGCTACCAGCGGTTTGTCATTATGATTGACCGTGTAGAGCGGGCGCTCGCCGAAGTTCTTACGCCGCGGCACGTTCGCCCACAACGCTTTGATCTTCGCTTCGATGCTGTCCACGTTGATATCGCCTACCACGATGATGGCCTGGTTATCCGGTCCGTACCATTTATGGTAGTAGTCGCGCAGCGCTTGGTACTCGAAGTTATTGATGACCGCCGTGTCGCCGATCACGTCACGTTTGGCGTACTGCGTGCCCGGGTACATCTTCGCCTGCATCTGAGACCAGATACGTCTGCCGGCCGTACGGCGGGTACGCCATTCCTCGAGGATGACACCGCGCTCGGCATCGATCTCCTCGGGCAGCAGCAACAAGCCGCAGCTCCAATCGTGCATCACGAGCAGCGCACTATCCACGATACCTGCGCGGTAAGTCGGCACGTCACTCAGACGATAGACCGTCTCATCAATCGAGGTGTAGGCATTGATATTGCCGCCGAAGTTGACACCGATGGACTCGAAATAATTGATGATTCCTTTGCCCTCGAAGTGCTGGGTTCCGTTGAAGGCCATATGCTCCAGGAAGTGCGCCAGACCGTTCTGGTGATCCTCTTCGAGGATAGCGCCGACCGACTGAGCGATATGGAACTCCGCCCGTTGTTTGGGCTGCTCGTTATGACGGATGTAATACGTCAAACCGTTGTCTAACTTGCCGTAACGGACATCGGGGTCCATCGGCAGTTTCTCCGGCGCTTCTTGCGCCGATACCATCATCGCTGCACACAGCAGGGCGATGTTAAGCAGTAGTCTTTTCATTATCGTTTGAGGTTATTTCTGTTTTCTTTTTACGAGTCCTTTTCTTGGGTTTCTGTGCTTCGGCGAGCGCGGCATTGACTTCGAGTAGTTCGTCGCCGCGGCTCTTCCACGGCCGCGGACCGAGGATACGCTCCACGTCTTCGCTGGTGATCACCTCGCGGTCGATTAGCAATTGTGCCATCTCGTGATGCCCGTCCGCATGGTCGGTCAGGATCTGCTTCGCACGCGCCATTTGCTCGGCGATGATACGTTGGGTCTCTTCGTCAATGACTTTCGCCGTTTGCTCCGAATACGGTTTAACAAAACCGTAGTCATAGCGTCCGGTAGAGTCGTAGAATGAGATGTCTTTGAGTTTGTCGCTCATTCCGTAGTAGGCTACCATCGAATACGCCTGTTTGGTCGCACGCTCGAGGTCATTGAGTGCGCCGGTCGAAGTCTGGTTGAGGAACAACTGCTCAGCAGCCCGACCGCCCAAGAGCGAACATAACTCGTCGAGGATATGCTCCTCATTGGTCAGTTGTCGTTCTTCCGGCAAGTACCATGCTGCGCCTAACGCTACGCCGCGCGGCACGATGGTCACTTTGACCAGCGGATTCGCCCAACGCAACATCCAGCTGATCGTCGCATGGCCGGCTTCGTGGAAAGCAATCGATCGCTTCTCCTCATCGGTCATGATCTTGTTCTTGCGCTCCAATCCGCCTACGATACGGTCCACAGCATCCATGAAATCCTGTTTGCCTATTTTCTTGCGTCCGCCGCGAGCTGCTATCAGCGCTGCTTCGTTGCAAACATTCGCTATATCCGCGCCGGAGAAACCCGGAGTCTGTTTGCTCAGGAAATCCAGATCGACTGTCTCGTCCAACTTGAGGGGACGCAGATGCACTTGGAAGATCTCCTTTCGTTCCTGCAAGTCCGGCAGTTCGACATGGATCTGGCGGTCAAAACGTCCTGCGCGCAGCAAAGCTGCATCCAGCACGTCCGCACGGTTGGTAGCCGCGAGGATGATGACACCCGAGTTGGTACCGAAACCGTCCATCTCGGTCAGCAGTTGGTTCAGCGTACTCTCGCGCTCGTCGTTACCGCCGGTCATAACGCCCTTTCCGCGGGCACGGCCGATAGCGTCTATCTCGTCGATGAAGACAATAGCAGGCGCTTTGTCTTTGGCTTGACGGAAGAGGTCCCGCACGCGGCTGGCACCTACGCCGACGAACATCTCCACGAAGTCCGAACCGCTCATCGAGAAGAACGGTACGCCGGCTTCCCCGGCTACAGCTTTGGCCAGCAAGGTCTTACCCGTTCCCGGAGGGCCTACCAACAGCGCTCCCTTGGGAATCTTAGCGCCTATCTCCGTATATTTCTTCGGGTTCTTAAGGAACTCCACGATCTCCTGCACTTCCAGTTTGGCGCCATACAGACCGGCTACATCTTCGAAGGTCACTTTGTCCTTTTTCTCGCTGTCGAACAACTGCGCTTGAGCTCTGCCAACACCAAAGATACCGCCTATACCGCCGGCTCCGTTGATACCGCGGCTCATCATAACGAAGAACAGGATAATCAGCGCGAACGGAAGGATATTGACCAGAATCAGATACCAGTAGTCGTGCGACTTGGCATACTTGACATCAATCGCCGCCTGACCGGCTTCTTTGCGCGAAGCGTTGACACCGTCCATGTATTTGGAGAACTCCTCGATAGACGGAATCTGCGTCTTGAGGATGCCGCGGGCACGTTCACCGTCACCCTGGGTACCAAACACCAGCGTATAGTTCTGCGGCCGTACTTGCGATTTTGCGATCAAGTCGTCCGTCACTTCAATCTTATCAATCGCTCCGACTTCGATATATGCCGTCAGCTTGGTGTAACTCAACTCCTTGCTCACGCCGTTCCCTTCTTTGTCACCGAACATGTAGTAGCCCAGTAACGCGAAGGCGAGGGTATAGAACAAGATGCCTAACCATCTTCTCGGACCGCTCGGCTGACCGTTTCTATTCATCTGTTGCGGCATCTGCCGCTTCTTTCCATTAGCCATGAAAAAATTATCAATTATCAATTATCAATTATCAATTTACAAAATTTCCGGCAACTCGGAAATTTTGCCGTCCGCCCACAGATGCTCTATATCGTAGAACGCACGCGGCTCGCGCTGCATCACATGGACGAAGATCGTGCCGTAGTCCATTGCGATCCATTCGGCATTCTCCTGACCCGACACACTCAGCGGATGCACATGGGTCGTCGTACGCACAAAATCATCAATCTCGTCTGCGATAGCCGACACCTGCGTGTTGCTTTGTCCCTCGCAAATCACCATCATCTCTACCGGCGCCTCTTTGATCTTGCGCAAATCAATCGTCACAATACGCTGGCCTTTACGGTTTCGGATACCTTCTACAATCGTATCCAACAGTTTCTTTGTACTAATCTCTTTCATATAAAAAATATAAATCGGGCGCAAAGGTACAAAAAAATTTGCATATATGCAAATATATCGTCAAAAAACTTGCGTATATCAAAAAAAAGCAGTACTTTTGCGCCATGAAGCAAAAAGTAATACGCATTTTGACGTGGTTAGGCATCGTATCCGTACTGACGCTGTTAGCCATGGGACTTTGGATGATACTTACGGGCGGCAGTCAGACGACGCAGTCGCTCAAGTGGTTGCAATGTCTGCAAACGATCGGTACGTTCCTCTTGCCGCCGATTCTGTGCGCATGGATATGGGACGAGCATCGCAAGCCTTTCTCGTGGCTTAAATTGGACCGAAGTGCCGACGCTTGGTCTTATGCGTTAGCGGTGGGCATCATGGTGTGTGCTGTACCGTCGATCAACCTGCTGGCGGACCTTAACGGCCGTATCGAGTTACCGGACTGCATGGCGGCGCTGGAACAGAAAATGCGGGAGATGGAGGATAATGCCGCCCTACTGACCGAGCGGTTCCTGCAGGCAGACAATGTCGGCGTTCTGCTCATCAACCTCGGCTTGATGGCACTCCTTCCGGCCCTCTCCGAAGAACTTACTTTCCGCGGCACACTGCAACAAATTCTGTCTAACAGGCATGTTGCCATATGGGCAACAGCTTTCATCTTCTCGGCGATCCATATGCAGTTCTACGGCTTCGTGCCGCGCATGCTCATGGGGGCCATGTTCGGATATATCTTCGTATGGACAGGCAGTCTCTGGGTACCTATCGTGATGCATTTCACGAATAACGGCATGGCTGTCATTGCTTACTATCTCACCTCTCACAGCGCAAGCGGTCTCACAGGCGAAGCCGGTCTCCCATCAAAAAGCATCGCCGACACGATAGGCGCCGGCGACACTTGGTGGGTAGGAGTAATCAGTCTTGTGATTACATCTCTGGGTCTACTAATATTCTACCGCAGAACTCACAAACAATAATACGTTTGCGGGTACGGATGTCGAGTTGCTGCTGAGCAGGTATCTTAGCGTGACAACCGCCGCACGAGTCGCGCTCTACTTTTACAACGGCCAGACCGTTACGGGCACTCTTGCGGATACGCTTGAAACCGGCTAACAGACGCTCGTCGATCTTCTTCTCCAACTCGCTGGCACGCAGGATCAGCGCTTCGGTCTCCGTTTTGGTCTCTGCCAAGATCTGGTCCAACTCCGAACGTTTCTGGTTCAGATCCACCGTACGCTCCTCGATGTCCTTGGTCGTCTTGGCTTTCTCGGCCAGACGTGCCTCCAACTCAGCGGTGAAGTGTTTGATCTTACGCTGCGAAGCCTCGATCTCCAACTCCTGATACTCGATCTCCTTGTTCAGGTTATCGAACTCGCGGTTGTTACGAACACTGTTCTGCTGCTCTTTGTAGCGCGAGATAGACGCATTCGCATTCTCCGTACGTACACGGTGGTCCGAGATCTGGGTCTCGCACTCTTTGATGTCATTCTCGATATTGGTCAGACGGGTTTTCAGACCTTCTACCTCGTCCGCCATATCTTTCACTTCTTGCGGCAACTCACCTGCCAGCGTGCGCAAGTTGTCAATCTTACTGTCCACTTGCTGCAACTCGTAGAGGTATTTCAACTTGTCCTCTACCGTTAATTCTTTTGTTCTTGCCATAGTATAATTTTTAATTCTTAATTTTTAATTTTTAATTTGAATCGGCGTCCTGTCGGATTCACTTATGATACATTTGACGCCAAGGGGTTGTAGGATGTCGCGGAAGATCTCGCGAGCGTGACGCTCAGAGTACCAATGATCAATGTCGATCAGTCCTATCCTGCCGTCCGCGTCTTGGAACTCATGGTACTTGCAGTCCGCGGTCAGATAGACATCTGCGCCTTGATTAATCGCTTCGCCGATGAACTCGGCTCCCGAACCGCCGCACAAAGCGACCGTCTGAATCATCTCTTTCGCCGGGCGCGTATAGCGTATATACGTGCAATCTAATGTCTCGCGTACATGCGCAATGAAATCGAGATAAGGCATCGCTTTCGGTAACTTACCTATAGCCCCTAATCCACTTTCCGTCAATAATCGAGAATCGCTAATCCCTAATCGTTCGGCCAACTTTGTATTGATACCGTCGATAGCCACATCCAGACTCGTATGCGCGGAATAGATAGCGATGTTATGCTTAATCGCCAACTCGACAATCCGGGCTTGCGGCGTCTGACCGCATACTTGTTTCAGTCCGTGGAAGAGGAGAGGATGATGACTGACGATCAACTCGCAACCCAGCATAATAGATTCATTGACCACATCTTCTGTAATGTCTGTGGTCAAGAGAACGGAGCTGACGTCGCGTCCTGTGTCACCTACCTGCATTCCCGAGTTATCCCATTCTTCCTGGGCACTCCGTGGAGCTACAGATTCTATGCTATTGATAATCTCCCTGAGGAGCACTTATGCTTTTTCCTCTTCCGGCTCTTCGATGCTAAAATCGGTGATTCCGGCGTTGATGAGGATGTTGTACCATTGGATGAGTTTGCGGATGTCGGACGGATAGACGCGGTCGCGGTCCCAGTTCGGCAGTACCTCGTCAAACCAAGCCTGCAACTCTTTGTTATCCGCTTTCTTCGGATCCATCGCTACCGGTTTCAACCCTTCTTTCTTGCCTGCAGAGGTCAGCACTTCGCTCAACGATACATCATCCGCATCGGTGAACATCGATACATCGCTCAGCGCTACAATCTTGTCACGCGCATAAGTCGGCATACGTTTGCCGTCTACCAAACTCTCCACAATCAGCATGTTGTTGCCGCGACTAATCAGTTTGTACAAACCCGGTTTACCGGTGATAGCAAGAATTTCTCTCAACATATAATCAGTATTCAGAAGTCAGTTTTCAGTATTCAGTTTCCAAAATCGGCTGCAAAATTACTACAAATATTTGAAATACGCAAGGATTTAACGATAAAAATTAAATTAATTTATATTTTTTCGGCATTGTTTGCTTTTTTTTTATCGTTAAAAAGCGAGGGCTACACCCAAACCGTTCGCATCGGAAATCAATTTGAGTTCCAGTTGGGAGGTCTTCGGTTCTTTGTTTACGCAGCTGGTATTATACACTTTGTGGGTGTTTTTTTTCCGCACATTACCGGCAATAATCATCGGAATACCGGTAATACCGACAACGGTTCCTGCCCCGAAAAACGCAAAGGCACAGGTTTGGTAAATGCCTATGTTGGTAGCAACAGAGCCTCCGAGAAATCCTATTCCCATGCCAACACTCATCCCGACCCCGGCGCCGAACAGGCTCCAACCGGCTATTTCCAGGTTCTTGTTTTTACGGTAGTGTTGGTAGGCTTTGTCGCAATTTTGCTGAACAAAAGCAACCATTTCTGCTCGCGTCATGATCGAGTCATGATAGGAATATACCTTGCCGGTTCGAGTCATCCATTCGGGATTGTCTTGGGCATGCACCAACCCTATCGCGCACCAAGCGAATAAAAGAAATAGTATTTTTTTCATCGATTTAATCAATAGCAACCTTTCAATCAGGTCGTAGGCCTTATCTCACTTGTGCTCCTTGTACATTGTACATCTTTCCCTCGTGTATCAGATAGAGTTGTCCGTCACGGAGTACCTTCTGACTTCTAACATCTGAGTTCTGAAATAATCGTTCCCACGGGATAAGAATACTCTCTATCCCTTGCGTTTCATTGGAGGTGAAATAGCCCGGATTCGCCGTACCGCCATCGACATGAGCGTACGTCTGGTCTTTGGGATTAGCGGCTTTGTACGTAGTGCCCTGTCCGCCGACCAGCGACACGCAGCCCTTGAACATATCGGTTGAATTGACGCTCCACGTCGACCAGTCGCTGTGGCTGATGATGGTCTCGAGGCTCTCGCAGAGTTTGAACATCTCGCTGATGTCGGTGACGTTCATGGTACTGAATTGGAGCAAATCCACTTTCTCCAGCGCGGTCATTCCGGCAAAAAGCCCTTTGGCGCTTCTTGGCACCTCGATATCGAACAGGTTATCCTCGAACGCTATTTCCTTGACCGCCGTGAGCGCTTTGTCTCCGTCATGGAACAGCAGCGACAGATCGGCTAAGGGCACTTCCTCAAACTCATGATAGAGTTCCTTGGAGAAGACGATTTGTTTCACCAGATCTTTGTATTCATCGAAATGCTGCTTATGACTCAGTAAATCCGTTATTCCTTTGGCATCGCGGCGATAGAAGCCGTAGCAGAACGTCAAGGTCTCATCGGCATAAACGGAATAGATCTCCTTGCCCGTAAAATAGCCTTTCTTTTCGGGCGTGTCCGGCCGTGCATAGGTGAGGCTGGTATGTTCGGAATCGAAAGCCGTTCCGTTGCCGCCTATCAGTTTCTCGCAGCCGCTGAACATATGGTACGATCCGACCTCGGCGGAACGGGCACTCCAGTCTTCATTGCAATTGATCTGCGTCAAAGCGGAACAGTTTTCAAACATATAGTTTGCGTTCGTCAAGGCAGGAATGGTGAAACTGCTTAGATCGAGATTCTCCAGCGAAGTACAGCCATAGAACATAGAACTCATATCCGTCACCTTCTCCGTGTTCCAGTTAAATAACAATACAGCGCGTAATGATTCGCAGTTGATAAATATACCACTCATGTTCGTCACGTTTCTGGTGTCGAGGAAATAAGCGATCAGCTGCTCCATTTTTTTGCAGTTGGTGAACATCAGGGACATATCCGTCACCTCGGAGGTATTGAGTTTATCGAGGCCATCAATCTCCCTCAATTCGCTGAAATCCTTAAACCACGAAGCGGTGCTGGTGGGGCGGGCAGCGGCCATCGAGTCATTGAATTTGACACGCTTCACCTTGGCGTTCGAAACCGCCATAGCCGGATCGGTGAACCAGTCGGGATGACCACCTAACAGCAGATATTGATCGTCGTAATAAAGGGTTCCGGTATAGACCAAGTCATCCATGCCGTAATACATGGCGATTTTCTTCGGCGCAGAGAAATAGCCTTTTTGCTCGTCGCCGGTTTTGGGCAGATAAGGCCGCGCATAGAGTGAGCCGTTCTCTTGACTGTCATAATCAAAGGTGCGGTTGCCGCTATGCCCCTGCAAACTCGTACAGCCTATGAACATCGAATTCGAGTCGATGCCTTTCGCGCTCCAATCCTTCGAGCAATAGATCACTTTGAGGTTCGCGCATTGCGAGAACATATATTTTAGATTATTGGCATCCTTGATCGCGCTGAGGTCAAAATGGTCCAGGTCTAAAGTATCCAACGAGTTGCATTCGTCGAACATATGCTCCATATCCTTAACCTTGGAGGTGTTGAAATTCGCCAGATTGACTTTTTTCAGGTTTCTGCAATAGCTGAACATATAGGTCATCGACTCCACATTGTCGGTATTGAACGAACTTAGATCCAGCTCTTCCAGCTTGGAGCAGGAAGTGAACATACTCGACATCGTCGTTACCTCCGAGGTGTTGAGATAGTCCAAGTGTACGATTTGCTCCAGTGCCGTAAAGCTCTTGAAGAAGTTCCACAGCGAAGTAGGTCTGGCATCCTGGACCGATTCGTCGAACACCACCGTTTTCGTGTTGCTCGTCACCGTGGATTCCATCATCCAGTTGGTGTAGCCGCCGCGACTCTCGCGCTCGGTGTCATAATAGATCGTAAACGTAGTGCCTTCGTTGTCCAAAGCACCGTATAACTCCTGTGCTACTGCAGGCATCGTTCCTGCCATGCAGCATAGAACGAAAAGGGATAAAATTTTCTTCATATGATTTGGAATTATAGTATTTATCAAAATTCGCCTGCAAAGGTACTGCTTTTTGGCGATATATGCAAATTTTTTTTCATTTTGTTGGAATTTGCAGTAGTTGTAAACCTAAAAAGTAACGTCACGTGAAGTTTCGAGACCGCGTACCCGACACTCATCCGCATGCTCGGCGAAGAATTCCACTCCGTCGGAGTCCATCACAATTGCCCTTCCGCAATTCTTTAACCATTCATTATGTATTATCAGTACTACAATGGCACATTACAATGCAACAACCGGTTTGGAAGATTTTACCGGCGCTTTAAGCAAAAGAAAAATTCAAGGGGAGAATAACATGACGGTCACTCGTCGCAAACCCATAAAGGATCCGTTGACCGGAGAAGTGGTCGCTTTGGGTCCGAAGGAGATTTATCTTCAAAACAGGCGAGATCTTGAAGAACATCCCTATACAGAGAACGAGAAAAGGAATCATGGCGATTGGAGCAAGGCGTGTCGCGATGCTTTGTCGATACTTCGTGACAAGACTCATCCGCGATACATGGAATTGTATCATCGTTGGCGTGCGCAGTTGACCGCCCCCGACCCCTACAAACAGTTTCAAGGTTTTGTGAAGGCAGTTATGATGCAAGAGCAGTAAAAAAAGCGACCGAGGTCGCTTTTTTTACGTTACGTTTGTCTGATCACTCCTCATCTTACTTCTTGTCCGGTGAGGGTGTAGAAGTGAGTCCCGCGCCGGAGGAGGAGTTGACCATTACGGATGATTTTCCCTTCCATACCATCATTCATTCCCATTTCATCGGACATTTCTTCGATACCGGTAGGGGTATCAGGAACTTCAGGATTGGATGGGATGACAGGCGGAGTCGGGATGATTTCATACCCTCCTTCTTCGAATTCGTCCGGATACCCTGTTGTCGCGAACACACCGGTATAGACATGTAATGGTTTGTCGTTTTCATCGAGTGTAGAGAGCACATAATTATACCGCGAAGCGGCATCGAGACCGGTAATGTTAAACGATAATGTGCCCGGTTGTTGGGTATTATTATCCGTGTCGCCTTCTGTACTATGCTCGAGTCGTTGTGGCGCGTTGAACGTTATCCCAAGCAATTTCCCTGTCGGACCAAGCGTCATGTGACAGAAGACAGCACCGCTTTTGTAGATATCAATCTGGTAGGAAGCCGCAGTTTCATCTGTAGGCCATGTCATGACCGCACTGGTCTGAGCCGGATCAACCGTCACTTTGTCAAGAGTCGTTTCAATAGCAGCCGTATGGAAACTGCCGGAAACGGTACTGATCGTCTGACTGTTCGCGTCTTCTCCGGAGATAGCGTACCAATAGTCCGTATTGGCCTGTAAACCATTGAGCGTATAGAAGAAAAGCCTGTCCGTATATTCGGTATCTTCCGCTTTGGTACGTGCCGGAGCATGAGGGATAAAATGCAGACCGGTCACTACGCCGTTACGATCAAAGGTGATATAAAACGCCTCTTCCGTCCGTGTGCTGTCTGAATAGACATGCAGGATATACGTCTCTGCATTGGGTACCGATGTCCATTGGAACATAGCACTGTGGGTATTCGGCACTACCGGGAAAAGGTCACCGCCTTCATGATTTTGCACGAGACGCACTCCTTTGCCTACATAGCGGTTGTCTTGATAAATATTCGGTGTTAACGGAATATAGTAATATGCGCCATTAGAGCCATTGGACGTAGATGTCCAGTAACGGGCTGTGTTTTCCTTATATACGGCTGTGCAGTATTCCTGACGTTGCCAGTCCATCGTCCGTTCGTACGTAATTGGCAGAAATACAGCACCTGCCATTTCCATGAACATCCACTCATCTGCGGTGTAGTTATTGGGAGCGGCAGTTGAGTCTGTACTATTGGAAGGCTTGAAATGCAGGTCGGCAGGTATCACCCAGTTGTCAGGTAATAAGATAGTGCCATTCACGCCGCTCACTGTGCCGTTGGCATAAAGCGATGCTGCATTCTCGCGTCCCCTGAAAAGATAATCCCACTCATCTTTGGTCATCGTTCGCCAAAGATTGGCTTGGTTACCCCCGTTGGAGATCGCATTTCTTCCCCAGTCGGTAAATGAGCCGTAGTTACTATTGGAAGTACTGCTTGCAGTAGGATTGTTGCCTGTTCCCCAACCGAACAGATCCAACCAACCTCTATACGTCCACTCTATTTCACCGGAAGACCAGTTCATCTGGTACAGGCGGATGCTGCCGTTACTGGAACGAGTACCGTCTTCATACACATTGCCGCCGTAATTGTCATACGTGCCGCCACCTACAAAATTCCACTGATTCTCCGCGAAACGCCACGTGTTTGTGCACGGTTTGTACTGCAGATTGCCACGCGAGAAAGCCACCGTGTCCGTTGCGCTGATGGCGAACTTGCCACGCAATGCGCCTTCTGTTGCGTACATGCTGTTTGCCATCCAAATCAGGCAAACAAGAATAATAGATACTTTCGTTTTCATGATCGTATATTATTTCAGTTGATATCCTTGAATACTATATTCTGCGTCACCACGACGGATGATGATTTGTCCGTTGCGTAACACTTTTATGCATTGTACATCTTCACTTTGTATCTCGTCTATGTTGGTCGGTGTGTTTGCCCCAAGTGTAGCAAACGAGCCGGAGGCATTGAAGAGTTCGGTGTCGTTTTCATCGGAGGCTGTCATCGTGAACCAATAGTCGGTGCCCTCACTCAAACCGTTGTAACGGAACGAGAAGGTACCGGTGGTATTCTTCGCACGACGAGCAGGTGCGTGCTTGGAGAAGTCGATTTCGACGAGCTGTCCCATGGAGTTGAACGTCAACGTACAAATCTTCTCCGTACGCTCCTCGTTCGCCCAGATGATGAGCGTGTAGTAACTGGCTCCTTCCACGGCCGGCCATGTGAACTGCACGCTGTGGTCGTCGGGTTGCGTCTCTACCTCCGGCTCTTTTTCCGGCAACTCCAGAAGTGTGCTGTCCACTTGGATGTTAAAGCCGTTCCAGATGCTATTGGCACGATAGACCTCCGCAAGCGAGTCACAAGGTACTAAAAGGACGGTTTGGGCTTGATTGAGCAGATTGAAAGGATTGCCCTGCGTCGCAGGAACCGACATCATTGGCGCTACGATCGTATCAAGCAGCGGTGTGTCATCGTTCCCCCAGTAATAGCCGCCGAACAACTCGTTCTCTATTTGACTCAGACCTTTCGGCAATACCAGTTTACGAAGATTCACTGCTCTGAGCGAAGAGGAGCGCAAGGTGTTTACTTCTTCCGGTAGCACGAACACCTCTCCGTCATGCTTGCACGGATAGAGTGCCAAAGCTGCCGTGTCTGCCGAATAGAGCACACCGTCTATCGCGCGGAAGTGCGCGTTGGCTTTCGGCATCCGGATGTACCATAGTGCGGGACATTCATGGAAAGCATAAGCGCCTATCTCTCTGAGACTGTCGCCGATCTCAATGATTTCCAGATTATTGCAGATTCTGAATTGTCCTTTACCGATCATGGGACTGTTGATGACCGCCTTCTTGAGTTTCGGACTGTCGGCAAATACCTGTTCACCCATCTGTTTAAGCGAGGAAGGTATCGTTACCTGCTCCATGGAATAAGAGCGGTAGAATGCCTCGTCGCCTATTTCTTCCACCGTTTCAGGTATGACATAATGTCTGTTGCTGTCATACTTCCCAAGGCTGTTGGCCTCGAAAGCGTATTCGCCGATAGAGCGCACGTTGGTCATGGTCAGATCAACTGCGGAAACAGAGAAAGCACTAGCAGCAACATGCACGACACTTTCCGGCAAAGTGTAAGCGGCATTTATTGCCGCCGGACAACATATTACGGTATCCATGTTGATAGTCATAAGCATGTTGTTCCAAGTGGTGTAGTGCGTGTTGCCTTCCGCAACGGAGATTTTCCGTAATGATCCGCCAAAAATTGCCCCGGGAGTAACATATTCCAACGAAGCCGGCAGATGGAGCGTTTTAATGACAGCATTGAGACTGAACATCAGTCCGTAGTGTTCAATACGCTTCACGCCTTCCGGGATGGTAAGGCTCGTAATTTGTGTACAGCCGTAGAATGCACTCTTGTAAATCACCTGAATGCCCGCAGGTATCGTATAGGCACCTTGGTAACTATCCGGCATCAGCACAAACAGACTGTCGTTGTAAATGGGATCTTGAAGCGCAGGTAGGATATAGAAGGACCACGATGTCAGCGACTTCACCGAATTAGCTAGGTGTACGCGTTGCAAATTGGGCATCTGCTCAAACGAACGTTGCTCGATATACGTCACACCTTCCGGCACGCGGAACTCAATGAGTCCTGCCTTCCAGAACGCCTCAAAAGGAATCTCTGTGATCGTACTGTCCGGAATGATACAGGAGGTAAGATTGGTACAGCGAAGGAATGCTGCACTTCCTAAATTGCGCAGGGTTTGAGGCAATACGATAGATGTCAGTTGATTGCAATCAGCAAACGCATCGTCTGCCATACTCGTAACCGCGTAATGTGCGCCCTCGTACGTCACTGTGTCATTAATAACGATGTCACCAACAGCGGTGTTGTTACTCTGTACCGCTATCTGTGCTGTCATGGCTGTGTTGTCCAGCGTATAATAAACGCTGTCAATAAAAACCTTCTGCGCGTACACGCTCGTTCCTTTAAGTAGTAAAAATGCTACAAAAAGCAGACAAAAAACATTTTTCTTTTTCATAATTTGCAGATATTAAAAATTTGTATTAATTTTGCAGTCGCAATCGTGTTTCAAAATCTGGTGCAAAGGTACTGCTTTTTTCTGACATGTGCAAATTTAGCAGTTGTACGAGGGGTGTTTAGGGTGTTTTGTAAATCATTGTAAATAAGCAAAATATATTTTTATATGAAAAATAAAGTTGTACGATTGGAATTTTTGCCTCTTTTAGGCTTGTTTTTTTGCTTTCAGAGTTGCCGTTTTGCCTCTCAAAACGCCCAAAATCGGCTTCAAGAAGCGGAAGAATTATACCTTCAAGGGATTTCGTCTAACAATAGTAGCCAGTACGAAAGTTCTACCGCTTATTTGAAGCAGGCGGAAGAGATTCTGGAGAGTATTCCGGCTTCGCCCCAAAGAGATCAGTTATTGGGACTGACATGGTATAGGTTGGGGAATACATTGGAAAGCGAAATGTTGTATGGCATCGCACAAACCTACTACCGCAAAGCTATTCCACTGCTTAATCCGGATAGTAATACGATCATTTTGGCATGCGCCTACCGCGATATAGCACGCACGACTGCTATTGAGGGAGGAGATCAGGATAGTAGTCTTTTCTATTTTTCGCTTGCCGAACGATATGCCCAATTAGCTAACAGCCGTTTATTATTGCTTGATATAGACGCCTATCGCTATCAACTATGTTATCCGGATAGTGTAGCGCATCGTTTGAAGGTGTGTAAGCAGTTGGTGGAAGAGTACAATGTTCGCACGCGGTATTCTGAGATCGTGGAAATACTATTGGCTCAGCATGCTACGGACTCGGCGGCCTATTATTTGGAATATTTGAATCCGACCGATTCTGCTTACACCTATTGGTTTGAACAGAGTTATGCGTATCTGAAAAGCAAGATATTTCGTCAGCGCCAACAAGCAGATACAGCCTATGGCGTGCTGTTAGATTTGTACGATCGCAAAATAGACGAACTCCAGCGCGATGCGGGCGCGCGCACATACGCGTTAACCTTATATTATGATGTCGCGCGTGAACAGCAGCGTGCGGAGGAGGCTCAACGCGAACGACAATGGCAACGAAAGATTTCTATTGTTTTGGTCCTCTTATTAGCCGTTTTGTTTCTATTGCTTGTTGTGTTGTGGCGTTATTGGTTGCACAGACGTCGAGAACAAGCCAGACAGTTAGAGGCTTTACGGGATAAGTATGTGCAGCAGTTACAATTAGCCTTAGAGAGATTGCAACAAAAAGTGAATCTTACCCGCGAAATAGAGATGCAGCGAATGCGAGGAAATGAGGTGGAGTTTCCGAAATGGTTACAGACCTATCGCGATGAGCAATTGACCATGAACAAAGAGAGTCTGGATGAACTGATTGCTTCTATTGACAAAGCGCTGGATGGCGCCATTAGCCGTCTTCGTGCGGAATACCCCGAGTTGACCGAATCCGATATGCAGTTTGCAATCCTAAGTATCATCGGCGCTTCGGACAATGATATGTCGATCGTGCTAAACGTTCAGAAACAAACCATCTACCATCGCCGCCAAATCGTCCGCAAACACGTTAACCCGGATATCGACGATATCGATGCCTGGCTCCGGAAGTATGTCTTAAGCGTGTGAGATTATTTGCCCTTCTGCGATGCGGGGTTTGCCGTAGATGTCCCGATGAATACGGACGTTTTGGTACCCTAATTGCGTGAGCAAAGCTGCTACTTCGTCGGGATAGGCTTCGTTGATTTCGAAAAATAAGTATAATGGTGATTGCTGATTGCTGATTGCTGATTGCTGATTGGAGAAAAGCTCTGCGATACGGCGATAGAAGCGAAGGGGATCGGAGTCGGGGACAAAGAGGGCAGATGCGGGTTCATAGTCTAAAACATTCGGTTTCATCGAGACTTTTTCGCTCTCACAGATATAGGGAGGATTCGATACTACAATATCAAAATCGGTCTGTATTCTGTCAGTGAAACGGTCTGTATTCTGTACTCCCAAAATATCTGCAACCTCAAACTCTACCTCTACATTATTTCGTTTTGCATTCGCGCGAGCGACTTCGATGGCTTCGGGAGAGATGTCGATGCCGGTTACTTGCCATTCGGGATGGGCTTTTTTTAATGCTATCGCGATGCAGCCGCTCCCCGTACCAATATCCAGCACGCGTATAGGAGCATTATCGGTCTGTGTTCTGTCAGTCGAAGACGGTCTGTGTTCTGTCAGTCGAAGACGGTCTATCTTCTCCACAAGCTCCGCGGTTTCGGGACGGGGAATGAGGGTAGCAGGGGTGACGAGAAGGTCAAGGCCGCACCACAAAGTATGACCGAAAATATACTGAATCGGCTCAAAATGCAATAATCTTTCGATAATTGCTTGCGTATGTGCCAAAAAAGTAGTATCTTTGCAGCCGCAAAGCAGTTGGGTACGGCTGAGACCGGATAATTCTTCGGCAATCCACCAAGCCAAACTACGAGCTTCATCCTTTGGATAGGCGGACTCCAATTGAGATTGGAGATTGGATATTTGAGATTGGATATTGGACATTGTTTTATAAAATCGCTGCAAAATTACAAAAAAAAAATGGAATACGCAAATTATATTGCACGTTGTATCGAAATTGCCCGTCGCGGGGAGTATTATGTAGCTCCGAATCCTATGGTGGGAGCGGTGCTCGTTGATTCAAACGGTACAATCCTTGCGGAAGGATGGCACGAGCGATACGGGGAAGGGCACGCGGAAGTGAACTGCTTTCGGCATTTGGAGAGTACAGACCGCTTCGCTGACAGAGTACAGAATACAGACCTATCTACATGCACCTTATTCGTGTCACTCGAACCCTGTTCTCATTACGGGAAGACACCGCCGTGCGCGAAGTTGATTATTGAGAAGGGTGTCGGACGCGTGGTCGTCGGCATGTTAGACCCGAATCCGTTAGTAGCCGGCAAAGGCGTGCAGATGCTGCGCGAGGCTGGCATCGACGTGGTGGTAGGCGTAATGGAGAAGGAATGCCGCGAGTTGAATAAACGATTTTTGTGCCTGCACGAGAAAAAGCGGCCGTACGTGATTTTGAAATGGGCGCAAACAGAGGACGGTTTTCTTGATAGAAAACGTCCGTATTCAGTATTCAGTGATCAGTATTCAGTATTCAGTAATCAGAATTCAGATTTGCATCTTAACGGGGCGTTGGCGATATCGACTCCGGAGACGAAGAAATTGGTGCATAAGATGCGGGCGGAGAACATGGCCATCATGGTCGGGACGAATACGGTACTACTGGATAACCCGCGATTGCTGAACACGCATTGGAAGGGCAGAAATCCTATCCGTGTGACCATAGATCGGCATAACAGGATTCCTGCGGATGCACGGATTTTTTCCGATGAAAACGGAGTAATCGAGCCCTTTAGCGGCGGAGAAAACGAGACTATTGTCTATCGTGACCGTACCGATTGGCCGTTTATACTATCGGACCTTGCGAGCCGCAATATTCACTCGATTTTAGTGGAAGGCGGCACGACGTTGCTGACGCATATCTTGGAGACCGGCATATGGGATGAGATCCACGTGGAAGTAGCGCCCGAGCTGAGGATAGGCGACGGAGTACCGGCACCAAAAATCAACCTCCCCGAATCATTCGAAGAGGTTGACGGTCATCGTTTATATACGATCATTCATTGAGATTATTCAATCCAATAGACATCCTTATCGGTAATGAACACCCACATGTTCCCGGGAATGCGTGTGAAGACGAGGGGTTGTTCACCGGGTTGACGTACGGGTTTGCGGACGATGCCCATATTATGATTGAGGCAAAGCACGCAAGCCGCCCCGGATGCGTCGGTAACCGCGCATCGGAAGCCGGTATCGTCGGGAAGCAGGCAATAGACGGTCTCGTCGGGCAGGGGTTCATACGCGATGACTTCTCCTGTGACGGGATGGGTGTAGGTCGCCTGTTGCTGTGATTGGACGAGTTGTGCCGTTTGGATGAGATGCTCTTTGATGAGCCGCGTAGCGTTATCCGGTTGGGCAGTACGTCTCGTTGCCGCTATCTGAAGCAGGGGTACAAGTTCGTTGATAGACTTGGGTGTAGGGGTTTTGATAAGCGTCTGCAAAGCAGCAGCGTTGAGCACGCGTTCCTGCATTGCCCGCACGGAGTCCACTTGGGGCGTATTCAGTTCAAGCCGTGCGCAGCGACTGACAAGCGCCGCATCGACTTGTCCGGAGATAGGCCGGCCTACTTCGTAGCGTTTGAGTTGTGCATCCAGTTGTGTCTGCTCACGCTCCAGGTCTTCGTACAAGCGCTCATAGACCGTCTGCTGCTCGTTCAGAAAATCCGTTACCCACTTGCTGTAGTCCCATGTAGCGATATCGTTTTGCAGGAAATCGGTATAGCTCAGTCCGTCCAAGCGATAGAGGTTGATGGGCTCCTTGTGGAAAACGGGTTCGTAGCCTTCGATCGGCTGCAGCGTCAGCGCCTGCTGATAAGCCTGAATATCTGCGTCCACACTGTCGGCTGTCTGGCGAAGCAAGACGAGCATTTGCCGCTCTGCCGGTTGCAGTTGGAGATGGGCTGTTTTCTCACGCGAATAGCGGGTCAGAAAACCCGTGAAGAGTGCCTGACAGCGGTTGTAGCGCTCGGTCATACGGACAAACGAGTTATGGATCGAGTCGCAAGCCGTCTTCCGGTGTTGGATGTCCTCCATTCGCGGTCGGATATACTGTTCCAGAGTCGTATATTCAATACGTTTCTGTCCGCCTGCAATCTCCTCGTATTGCCATCCTTGCAGTTTCTGGTCCTTGGCAAAATGCAAGCAATTGCCGTAGAACAACCTTGACTGATAGAGGAGCGTGCTCAGCTCGTTGTAGTGATGAAGCGGGTCACGCGTCGGCAGCAGATCGTAGGTCACATTGCCCAACTGGTAGTAAATACCGGAATACTCGGGATGCCAGTACTGATAGTCCATGAGCAGATAGAGGGCTTCGTACGGCGACAGGCTCTTGGCTTGCTCCAGCACGACGCTGTATTTCTCCTGCGCGCGAAGAGGCGTCAGGAGTAGGGAGCAAGGAACAAGGAACAAGGAACAAAGGTAAAATATCTTTCTTTTCATAGTTGCATCTCCGTTAAAAATCCAGTACTTTTATTTCCACTCGTCTGTTGAGCGCGCGGTGCGCCTCGGAATCGTTCGCCACAAGGGGTTTGCGTTTGCCGTATCCGACGGCTTCCATGCGTTTAGGATCGACGCCGCGTTTGGTAAGCCATTCTTCGACCGCTTTGCCGCGAAGGGTTGAGAGGCGGTCATTGTACTTGTCCGAGCCTTGGTCGTCCGTATGGGAAGAGAGCTCGATGCGCAGCGTGGGGTTCATAAACAGCAGCTGCGCGAGGGACTCCAGTTCGGCATTGGAATTTTCGGTCAGTTGGTAAGAGTCGTACTCGAACTGAATATTACGCAGTTGGAGCACGAGGTCTTTGCTGAGCGGTCGGAGCGCGACTTGAATTGTGCGCTCGCGCGTGTCCGTACCAGTATCAAATAAGGTGTCCCGGAAGAGGTATCCCGGCGCAGAAATCTGCAGCGTATGCTGTTGCCCGATCCGCAAGGTAGTGTCCAATGCAGATGGTTGGCCGTTGAGGCGCAGCTGAACGTCTTGGACCGGCTCGCCGTTGAGCGCGTGAACGACCCGGAAATGATGCAGACTCTTGCGGGGCTGGAGGGGTATGTCCAGTTCGGTCTCGGTGAAGACCATCGGTCGCGCGGTGTTCACTTCGAGGATAGCATCGTCATACCCTGTATGCTTGAGGGAGAGCGAATAGATTTTACCCAAAGCGAGTGTCTCGTTTCGGGAATCGAGAATCTCCTGCGTCTCCGCGTCGTAGCTATTGAGTTTGAGCGCCAAGCGGTCGTCCAGCGCGATCGTTCCGTATGCACGTTCCTCGCGCGCAGAGAGCCCGTTGGTGACGATGTCGATATAATGGTACGAATACCCCTCCGCCATCAGTGCGAGCCGATAATGTCTGTTCGCCTGGAGTGCGACTCTCCAGTGTCCGGTCATCGGATGTACCTTTGCCGTCTGGAGTAACTGCTCGTTAGTAGCATCATAGACCAGCACTTGCCCTTTGCCTAAAGGGCGTTTGCTGTTTTGTATGACGATAGTGCCGTTCGTTGCCAGGATGGGTTTGGCTGCAGGCGCTGTCTGTGCGGGTTGAGGAAGAGTCCAGTTATGGTCATCCATCATGGAAACGCTGTACGGACGCCATACACTCTCGTTCTTTTTGGTCTGCTCCTTCCGTGTGAAGAGCAGGGTGCAGTTGTCTTCCAAGATAGTCGGCTGTGAGTCTTCCGTACCGCTGACGATGATAGGCGCCGCTTCTGTCCATGCATGGTTGCGTTGCCATGCGCGCCAGATCTGACTGACGGTCTGTTGCGCATCGGTCACGGCATAAAAAATCATACGCTCGTCGCTGCTTACAGACGGCCATAACTCATCCGCCTCGGTACTCAGGGCATCGATACGCTGCGGTTCTCCCCAACGCCAACCATCCGGGTGCATCACGTATAAATCATAGTTGGTTGCACCGGGTGCTTTGGCTGAGAAATAGACGCTAAGCGAGTCCCAGCTCATCACCGAGTGCTGCACGCTCCAACCGCGTGTCTCGAGCATGCGCGCTTGCGGCAGTTTGACTTGTGAGAAGGTCGTTACGGCCGCTAATAAAAGCACTATTGTTAACAGGTTCTTTTTCATTTCACTCTTCACTTTTCACTCTTCACTATAAACTCTCCACTAATATCTGTCGTACATCCTCGGCGTTCAGATCCAAATAGCCGGCCGGGAAGATATTGGTTGTACGCACGATATCATCAATCATGGCTTCGGTAGCTCCCAGTTCGGAGATCGTGAGCGGCAGGCCGATCTCTATCATCCAGTTCTTCAAGGCCTCCAAGCCTTCTTCGGCCGTCTCTACGTTCCATACGTTTTTGGCAAAACGTTCGAATTTGGGTCGTCCGGCTTGCATAGCGCGTTGGTAGTACGCCATGGAGACGGCAGCGAGCGTGTAGCCGTGCGGTGCATGGGTCCAGGCGCCGATGGAGTGACCGATCTGGTGCACCATCCAGTCCTGTGTCTTGCCGCATTTGATTAGCGTATTGAGTGCCCAGCAAGCAGTCCACATGATGTTCGAGCGCGCTTCGTAGTCCAGCGGGTTCTTGACTGCCGCGCGGGATGCCACAATGAGTCCGCGCATCAAGCCTTCCGCGATATAATCGCTCGTATTATCATCGTCTCCAGAGAAATACTGCTCGAAGATATGATTCATAATGTCGTAAATACCGGCTTTCATCTGCTCCATCGGCACGGTCATCGTGTAACGCGGGTTGAGGATGGAGAATTTGGGCATCAGACGGGCGTCGAACACATGTCCGGTCTTGTAATTATGATCCGCATCGGTGATGACCGCTCCGCCGTTCATCTCGGAACCGGTTCCGGCCATGGTGAGGATACATCCGATAGGCAGAATGCGTTGGTCCTCTGCCGGTTGATTGCCGTTCAGCCAGAAATGCGACCAGCAGTCCCCGTCGAAATAAGCGGACGCAGCTACCGCTTTGGAGTAGTCGCATACGCTACCTCCGCCGAGCGAAAGGATCCAATCCACGTTATGCTCGCGTGCGATACGGATGCCTTCGTGCAGTTTCTCCAAAGTCGGATTGCTCATCACTCCCGGGTTCTCCACGATCGTCTTGCCTCCTGCGCGAAGGATGGCAACTACTTCATCATACAACCCACTTCGTTTGACACTGCCGCTGCCGTAATTGAGCAGCACGACCGGACCGAAATGCGGCAACTCGTCATGCAGATAGTCCAGCGCATTTTCTCCGAAGTATAGTTTGGTCGGGTTGTGGTATTTGAAATTACCTTGCATAATAGTGTATATATCAATAGATTATTACTCAAAATTGTTACTCAATATCGGTCTGTCGATGCAGCGCAATAATGAACTTGACACCCATCGGACATTCAATAACCTCGGCTTTCGCACGAGCTCCCTGACCGAGTCCCTCATAGAACGGCAGGGGTTTGGTGTTGTCGGAGAACTCCTGCTCCTTCGTCTCGCCGGAAAAAACGAGATTCAGGTAGTAGGTATCGCCTTGCGGTGTCGATTCGATCTTATGTTTGGTGATCTTGCAGGTCTTGACCACAGGATGGTCGTCCTGATGAATCTGCCATGCCATCGATTCGTGTATCTTGGCCAGCACGCAGACCCAGAGGAACAGGATCACGTAAATACCCAAAGCGACGGCAACAGGAATACGTATCTCTTTCCAGAAGATACACATCAGTCCGAGCAGCGCAAAGATGCCGAAGCCATAGGCGCACCATACAATCAGTTTGGTGCCTAAGGGGTTAATGACCAGCACGTCTCCTTTGACGGACGGGAAGAAATAGAGCGACACGCAAAGGAGGACGGTTATTCCCAGTAATGTAAAGATAGCAATCTGTATCGGGTCCAAGCCCGCTGTTTCTTGTTCCATAATTAGTTTATTTTTGTGGTTTGGGCATTCGTTTGGCTTGTCCTATGGCGCCGGTCGGACATACGAGACGGCAGAGATGACAGCCGACACACTTGGTGCCGACGATACGCGGTTTGCGGTCTTCACCGAAGGTGATGGCTTGGTGTCCGCCGTCGGCGCAGGAGATGAAGCATCGGCCGCAACCGATACATTTCTCGCGGTCGATCTTTGGGAAAACCATGGTCTCGCGGTCGAGGTCGGACGGCATGACGATATTCTTGAGTTCTTCACCGACGAGTTTCTTGAGTTCGACGATCCCGCGCTCTTTCATGTAATGCTGCAGACCAAGGATCAGGTCATCGATGATACGATAGCCGTACTGCATGACAGCGGTGCAAACTTGCACGTTGCGGCAGCCGAGTTGGATGAACTCGAGTGCGTCGCGCCATGTCTCGATACCGCCGATACCGCTGACGTCCACATGTTTCTCGACGCCGGCTTTGCGAATAACAGGGTGACCTGTCATCTCGTATATCATTCGCAGCGCGATGGGCTTCACGGCCTTACCCGAATACCCGCTGACGGTCTTTTTCTCATTCACTTCGGCGTCATGACTCATCGTGATAGACTTAATGGTGTTGATCGCGCTGATACCGTGTGCTCCGCCGTAATAAGAAGCAAGCGCAGGCGAGGTCATACTCATCACGTTCGGTGTCATCTTCGGGATAACAGGGATAGATACCGCCTCTTTGATGCAAGCCGTATAAGCGAGGATGAGTTCGTTGTTCTGACCGATATCGGAACCGAGTCCGGACAGTTTCATCTGCGGGCAGGAGAAGTTAAGTTCAACCGCATCGCATCCTGCCGCTTCTGCCATCTTCGCCAACTCGATCCATTCCTCTTCGCTCTGACCCATGATAGACGCGATAATGCGCTTGGTGGGGTAGTTCACTTTGAGACGATGAAGGATGTCGAAGTCCATCTCGTAGGGGTTTTCGGACAATTGCTCCATATTACGGAACCCGACGAACGGCGTGCCCTCTTTGCGAACGGCATCAAAACGCGGACTAACCTCACGGATGTCCTGCTTGCAGATTGTCTTATAGAAAACACCTGCCCAGCCGGCCTCCAGCGCCCGCGCGACCATCTCGTAGTTCGTGCAGACAGCAGAGGAAGCGAGGAAGAAGGGGTTCTCGCAGACCATGTCGCAGAAGTTGAGTTCGAGGGAGGGAAGACCGGCTTCGCCTGACAGACCGGCTTCGCTGTCAGACCGCTCCGCTGACAGAACGGCTTCGCCTGACAGACTTTTCTTCAACTCTCCGATCCGAATCGGTCTGTCATAGTGAATACACGCTTTCTCGGCGGCTTCTATCTCTGCGTCGTTTAACTGCGCGAACAACTCAGCTGCTGTCCAGCGGTTTTCAAAACGTAATGCCCTCAGGGCACGAGCGGCCTTTTGACCGCAGGGAGCGTCTAAGCATAGCAAGCAACGCGCTACTTCTTCTTGGATGTGTAACATATTTTTGCGCTTTTTTTATTCTTCACTGAAATGTACAAGTACGTGTCGGTAGGAATTGAAGATCTTGGACTTGGAAACAAAGCCGAGGTATCGGCGTTGGGCGTCCACCACAGGCAAGTTCCATGCGCCCGTATCTTCAAAGGTCTCCATCACTTTTTCCATCGGTAAGTCAAACCGCAAGATGGCAAGCGGCGAAGTCATCAACTGGCTGACCGTGAAACGCTTATAGAGCCGCGGCTGGAACATGATATTGCGCACCTCGTCCAACAGCAGGATGCCTTTCATATGCCCCTCATGGTCAATGACGGGGAAGATATTGCGTTTGCTCTCCGAAATAACCTTCACCAATTCGCCCAACGTCATTTCCGGGAAGATGGTGATGAAATCGGTCTCGAGCACGCTATCCATCTTGAGCAAAGTCAGCACATTACGGTCTTTGTTATGGGTGAGTAGCTCGCCTTTCTGCGCCAGACGCATCGCGTACAACGAGTGAGGCTCGAAGAGCATGATGGTCAGATACGAGATGACACTCACGATCATCAGCGGCATAAACAAATGGTATCCGCCGGTCAGTTCGGCAATCAGAAAGATACCGGTCAGAGGCGCGTGCATCACGCCGGACATCAGTCCCGCCATGCCGACCAACGCGAAATTGGTTTCCGGCAAAATCAGCCCGCAGCAATTCATAATGCGAGCGGTCACAAATCCGACGATAGCACCCATGAAAAGTGAAGGAGCGAAGATACCTCCGACACCGCCGGCACCGTTCGTCGCAACACTCGCAACAATCTTAAACAGCACAATCGCGATGAAGTAAGCGAGGATGATCAGTTGCGTGTTGGCGGTAGAAAGACCGGCATAGAACTCCGTCGGAACGAGGTAGCGCTGCAACGGGCTGTTGTTCAACGCGCTGAGGCTGTCGCCGTTGATGAGTTGGCGGATGACATCGTAGCCCTCACCGTACAAAGGCGGGAAAAGGAAAATGAGCACACTCAGCGTCAGACCGCCCACGAGAATCTTCAATCCGAACGAGCGCACGTTATGCTTCATCCACTGCTCGAGCTTGTTCATGCCTCGTGTGAAATAGAGGCTGACCAACCCGCACACGGCGCCCAGAATCAAATACCACGGGATGCGCTGAACCAAGAACGGCTCGGCGGTGTCCAGCGGGAACATAGGATCCGTGCCGGTAAGGATATACGAAATGGCGGTTGCGGTGACGGATGAAATCAGCAGCGGGGCGACGGAAGTCATGGTCAAATCCATCATCAGCACCTCGAGCGTGAAGACGAGGCCCGCAATAGGGGCTTTGAAAATACCGCCGATCGCGCCTGCTGCACCGCAACCGATCATCAGCATCATCGTCTTCTGGTCAAGCCGGAAAGCCTTCGCTAAGTTAGAACCGATCGCTGCGCCGGTCAGTACGATAGGTGCCTCCGCTCCGACCGATCCACCGAAACCGATGGTCAGTCCCGAACCCACTACCGAAGACCACATGTTATGCGCCTTGATGATGGATTTGCGTTGCGAGATGGCGTACAAGATCTTGGTGATACCGTGCGAAATGTCGTCCCGCACGATGTATTTGACGAACAGCGCCGCCAGCGTGATACCGATGATCGGCGTGATGAGGTACCACCATGTGTGCCCGTCACCGATCAGTTGTTCCTCCACTAAACGCTGGATATAATGGATAAAAGTCTTAAGAATCGCTGCTGCCGCAGCAGAGAAAGCACCTACGAAGAACGAGAGAAGCAACACGAGGTGCTTCTCGCTGATATGACGTTCCCGCCATTCGATGAGTCTATCGTAAAAGGTGCTACGCATTTTTACTCTGCTATTAGCTATTAGCTATTGGCTCTTGGCCTTTCTTCGTTTGCTTAATTGTTTGTATAAAAGTATTTATCCCTTTCTCTTCTTCTTGTAAAGAAGATATTATCTTTTGATACTCTTCAAAGGATATATAACTTCTTTGAAACGCAATAGTTAGTTGAGTCTCAACTTCAAACGCAGACCCTATAGCAATCTCCAAAAATCGAGCAAACTCAAGAGGAGATTCACGTGAGGCTCCTTCCGCAATATTAGATGCTATAGATACAGCTGCACGTTGCATTTGGTTAGACAAAGCGTACGTTTCCTTGGATGGGAATTGCTCGGTTAGACTATATATTGTATCAGTAATACATATAGCATCATTCCATATTCTATATTTTCGAAAATCTCTCATATCGTTTTTTAGCTAACATCCAACATCCAACAGCTAACAGCTAACAGCCAACAGCTAACAGCCAATCTATTCATCCCAGCCGATACCTTTGTATTTATCGAGATCCCATTCTTCCTCAACCTCATTGAGGTAAATCGTTTGTTCGCCTTCGTCTTCTGAATCCTGATTGCTGACTTCTGAAGGCTCAATGACCGTCACGTCGATCGGAGCATGGCTAATCTCAATGACTTGGTTCTGCTCTTTGTTCAGTTCTTCCCACAACGCATCTTTGAGTTCGTCGATCCCTTGCCCGGCTACCGAAGAGATAGGTAAAACAACTATACCAAGTTTCTTCGCAAGTTTCTTATAGTCCACTTTCGGCAATTCGTTCCCTTCCTCATCCACGCGCGGCAGATCGCATTTGCTGATCGCCAAAATACGGGCTTTGGTGAGCAGTTCGGGATTGTATTGCTCGAGTTCGTTCAGCAGAATTTGGTACTCTTTGACGATATCCTCGCTGGTCGCAGGCACCATGAACAGCAGTACGGCATTGCGCTCGATATGACGCAGGAACCGCAATCCGAGTCCTTTGCCTTCACTCGCTCCCTCGATGATGCCCGGAATGTCGGCCATACAGAACGAGCGACCGTCTCGGTAAGAGACGATGCCGAGTTGGGGAGTAAGAGTTGTGAACGGGTAATCGGCTATCTCGGGTTTGGCGGCGGAGACCACGCTCAGAAGTGTCGATTTGCCGGCGTTAGGGAATCCCACCAGACCGACATCCGCCAGCACTTTGAGTTGCATGATGACCGTTCGCTCTTGAGCCGGTTCACCCGGCTGAGCGTATCGCGGGGCTTGGTTGGTAGCAGTGCGGAAATGCCAGTTACCCAAACCGCCTCGGCCGCCTTTGAGTAGCACTACGCGCTCGTCATGCGACTTGACCTCGCAGATGAACTCGCCTGTCTCGCCGTCGTACACGACCGTGCCGCAAGGAACTTCAATAATCTTGTCCTCGCCGTCTTTGCCGAATGAACGGCTCTGTCCGCCTTTTCCACCGTCCGTCGCCATGATATGCTTCTGGTACTTCAAGTGCAGCAGCGTCCATAGATTGCGATTACCGCGTAGGATGATCGAACCGCCTTTGCCGCCGTCGCCGCCGTCAGGACCGCCTTTGGGCAGATACTTGGCACGATGCAGATGCATACAGCCCGCGCCGCCCTTTCCCGAGCGGCAATAGATCTTTACGTAGTCGATGAAATTAGCAGCCATATCGCGCTGGCTATCCTCGTACATGTACCAAAACTACGTTTTAGTAGGGAGTACTCGGATGTCCTCGCTCTCCGATCCACGACCACTTTGTTGGGTCGTGTCTCGGGTTAAAGGGCACCTCTAAACCAGCTTAGAGGACGTTATTTATAATTATCGATGATTCGTTTGAGTTGCAGGAACACGTCGGGCATGGCGTGGTTGCCGTTCACGGCGAAATAATTGCCGTGATGCAGGTAATAATGCGCGATCGGCTCCGTTTGATTATGATAAACAGCGATGCGGTGACGAATCGTATTGAGGTTGTCGTCCGCGCGACCGCTCACCTTACCACGTTCAATAAGACGCTGAATCAACAACTGCTCGTCCACCAGCAGGTCAATCATAATGGCCTCCATGTGGTATTTCTCGAGCAATTCCGTCAGAGACTCTGCCTGCGCAACCGTACGCGGGTAGCCGTCGAAAATCGTTCCTTTGCAATCCTTGGGCAGATTCGCAATATAGTTCTCAATCACCCCGTACATCATGTCGTCCGGCACTAAATTGCCTTTAGAGATGAGTGCATCGATCTGTTTGCCCAATTCGCTTCCCGAAGCAATCTCAGCACGGAGAACATCGCCGGTCGATAAATGCTGCAAACCGTATTTCTCGGCTAAGAATCCGGACTGTGTACCTTTTCCGCTGCCCGGAGCACCGCTTAAAATAATATTCAACATAGTACCTTTAACTGTTATAACAGTTATTTTTTATAAACAGACAAAACGAGTTGCCCGTTTTGCAGGGCAACTCGTTTAAAAAGCTTGATTGCCTGATTAGAGAGCAAATTTTGCACCCGGTTTAATTCTAACAACCTTGCGTGCAGGAACGTCGATGATAGCGCCGGTACGCGGGTTTTTAGCTTTGCGAGCTGCTTTGTTAGCAATAACGAGGCTAGCGAAACCTACGAGTTGTACACCCTCACCTCTCTTAACTGCCTCAACTGCTGCCTCAAGAGCTGCGTCGAGAACTTTTGCTGCCAATGCTGCAGATACCTCAGCCTTAGCTGCTGCTGCTTTTACGAGTTCTGATTTGTTCATAATACTGTGTTTTTAAGTTATTAATAATGTGAATTATTAGTTCCCCTTTCGGAATACGCCTGCAAAGTTACAACTTTTTCTTGATATACCAAAGAAAATATGCAAAAAAAATGCATTTTTTACAAAAAAAGTCACTTTTTTAACAATTTGGTGCATTTTTTGTATGGTTTATTGAAAAAATTGTACTACTTTTGTCGCCGTTATGAGAAATTTACCTACTGTTACGCGCTATCTGCTGATAGCCAATTTGATCGTCTTTTTGCTCGCTGCGATGTTGCAGCGATACGGTATTGATTTGAATACGATCGGAGGACTGCATTATGTCGCTGCTCCCTCTTTCCATTTTTGGCAACCGTTGACCTACATGTTCCTGCATGCGGACTTTAGCCATATCTTTTTCAACATGTTCGCGGTTTGGATGTTTGCTCCGATGATAGAGCAGGAGTGGGGAGCCAGACGATTTGCGATCTACTACCTCGTCTGCGGTTTGGGTGCTGCTTTTGTTCAGGAATTGGTTTGGATGGCGATGCTGAGCAACATGAGTGCCTCGTATGGCGCTGCGGCTCTTTCGCAGTATGCCGGATTGTTGAATACCATCGGTGCCTCGGGCGCCGTATTCGGTATCTTGTTTGCCTTCGGCTGGCTCTATCCCGATGTCCCGATGTTCATCATTTTTGTTCCTATCCCTATACGTGCGCGCACGTTCGTTATTATATATGCGCTCATCGAGCTGTTTGCAGGCTTGGGTTCGGTAATCGGTCTGAGTGCCGATCATGTGGCCCATTTCGCGCACCTCGGAGGTTTCCTGTTCGGCTGGTTGCTGATTCTCTTTTGGAGGAAAACCAACTGGCAAGAACCCGGCGAACTATGGAATACGCTTCGTACCAAGTTAGGCGGGCACCAACGTTTGGATAGTTCCAAAGGGGAAGGAAAATTCGATAACTATCACTACCGCAAGCGGGTGTGATTACCATTTCAGCGTCGCTACGACCGGTTTATGGTCGGAACTGGCAGCGCCGTGTATGGCGCAAGAGACCGGTTTGAGCGGATCCGAAGAGAGAATATAGTCGATACGAACACCGAATCCGCGGTGCTCACAGGTCGCACCCCAACGCCAGGGATGCAGTTCACGCCATGCGTCATGCAAGCCTTCGCTGATGTGCTTGTACGCAAAACTCCATTCAATCGAATTGAAATCTCCTGTCACAATGACGGGATACGGGCTGCTTTCTATTTCTTCGCGAACCACGCGCGCCTGCGCATTGCGTAGCGGTATAGCGCGTTCCCATTTCGCCTTCAGACGCCGGAAAGAAGACACAATGCCCTCGTAATTGCGCAGCGTGTCCGCATCCGCTATATCTTCCTGTGTGAAATAATACGATTCCAAGTGGTTGTTGATCAGGCGGATGGTGTCTTTCCCCACCGCGATATCGCAGCGGTTGGATATATTGCCGCGGCTTTCATAGTGAATACTCTGTTTGTTAATCAGCGGGTACTTGGACCATACCATCATGCCGTATTGGTGACGTTTGTCGAACACTACAAAATCCAGATAGGAGTAAGGGTATTTGCGTCCGAGCGTTTGTTTGACGTCTGCCAAGGTAAGAAAAGCGGCATTCTTATACACGTCCACTTCTTGCAGGCACAGCACATCCGCGTCCTCAGCCAACAAACTTTGCAGCACTTGGTTCTGTGCCGGTTTGTGCTTGTAATCCATCCGCGCGGTATTCCACGTCAGAATCGTGATTGCTATGAGTATAAAATCTAACATCTTTAACGTGCCTTAGGCACCAAAGTCACCAAAGGTATGATCATTTCCTCCAGCGATATACCGCCGTGTTGGAACGTATTGCGGTAGTACTGCGCGTAGTAATTGAACTGGTTGGGGTAGGCAAAGAAATCATTGCCGGTACAGAACGCATAACTGCTGCTGACGTTCGGACAAGGCAGTCCGACGCGTTTGGGTTGGTCGATGGAGAACACGTTCTTCGACGAGCAGTTGAGCGCTTTGCCCACTTTGTACCGGATATTGGTGTTGGTGTTTTTGTCCGCGATGATCTGTACGGCGTTCTTCACGCGTGTCGTACCGTGATCCGTCGTGAGCACCAGTGTGAAACCGAGTTCCGCAGCGCGGCGGAGCAAGTCATACGTCGGCGAATGGCGGAACCAACTGAGGGTCAGACTGCGGTAAGCCGCTTCGTCGTTCGCCAGTTCACGCATCATCTTGCTCTCCGTACGCGAGTGGGAAAGCATGTCGATGAAGTTCAGCACCACGATGCTAAGCGGCGCTTGAACCCCCTTCAACTGATGGATCACCCGTTCGCAGAAATCACTCTCGTTCACTTTCCAATAGTTGAATGTTTCCCGTCTGCGGTAACGGTCCAGAAGGGTCTGCACCAACTCTTTTTCGTGTTGGTTCTTGGTCTCTTCATCCCCTTCTTCCACCCAGTATTGCGGATACATCTCTTGTATCTGCAGCGGCATCAGACCTGCAAAGATAGCATTGCGGGCGTATTGGGTAGCAGTAGGCAGGATGGAGGTGTATTGCTCTTCGTGAACCACCGAATAGAACTCGCTCAATAGCGGTTGGATCGTTTTCCATTGGTCGTAACGGAAGTTGTCAATCACGCAGAGCAGCACTTTTTCTCCTTTGTCCAACAGCGGGAAAACGGAGTGCTTCATCACGTCCGGAGACATGATGGGGCGGTCTGTACTCTCAAACCACGAAACGTAGTTTCTTGCAACCCATTTGGCAAACGCCGCATTCGCCTGCGTGCGCTGGTCTTCCAACAAGGATCGCATGGACGAATTCTCCAACTCCAGCTCCCATTTGCTGAGGGTACGTTCAATCGCCTGCCATTCTTCAATCGTGCTGGCGGTGTCGATCATATAAGAGATGTCGCTCCATTCCTGACGGTAGTTCTGCTGAACCTGCTCCGTGACAATCGCCTGCTGGTGAATATGTTTCTTGAGGCACATCAGAATCTGGCTGGGGTTAACGGGCTTGATCAGATAGTCCGCTATCTTCTCCCCGATCGCCTGCTCCATGATATGCTCTTCTTCGGATTTGGTAATCATCACCACAGGCACTTCCGGATGCAAGCGCTTGATTTCTTGCAGTGTCTCCAAACCCGTCATGCCCGGCATGTTCTCGTCCAGAAAGACAATATCAATCGGTCCGCTCATCGCTAAGCGCTCATCGCTAAACGCTAAGAGTGCATCTTCACCGTTGGTCGCGGTGACAAGCTCATAACCTTTTTCTTTCAGATAAATGATATACGGTTGCAACAAGTCTATCTCGTCGTCAACCCAAAGTATTCTATGCTTTTCCATACGATTTGTTTCTTACAAAAACTATGCCGTTCCATTCAGCGTATTCGGTTCGTAGTGTCTCCATTTCTCGATGAGTGCCGTCATGTCGGCCGGCCAATGACTGTCGAAGAACATGCGTTCACCGGTTCGCGGGTGCGTGAATCCTAAGGTCTTGGCATGCAGCACTTGCCGCGGACACAAAGCAAAGCAGTTCTCAATATACTGGCGGTATTTCTGTGTGCGAAGACCTTTGAGAATTTCGCAGCCCCCATACTTCTCATCGCAGAAAAGCGGATGTCCGATATGCTTCATATGCACGCGAATCTGATGCGTGCGACCTGTCTCCAAACGGCATTCCACCAGGGTCACGTACGGGAATTGCTCTATCACCCGCCAATGCGTAACGGCTTCTTTGGCTTGCGGACAGTCTTCCAAATCCCACACACGGTAGATCGTGCGGTCCCTGTTGTCGCGCGCAAGCGCCCCTTCGATCGTGCCGCTCTGCTCTTTGAATGTACCCCATACCAGCGCATTATACGTGCGCTCCGTCGTATGGTCGAAGAACTGCTTGGCCAGATGCGCTTTCGCTTCCGGCGTCTTGGCTATCAGCAGCAAACCCGACGTGTCCTTGTCTATCCGATGCACCAATCCGATACTCGGATCATTGATATCGATTTTTAATTTTTCATTTTTAATTTTTAATTCCTCCTCAAAGTGCCATGCTAACGCATGGAGCAGCGTGTGCTCGTAGTTGCCGTGACCGGGATGCACCACGAGTCCGGCAGGTTTGTTGACAACCAGCAAGTCCTCGTCTTCATACACGATATCCAGCGGTATGTTCTCCGGCGTGATGGTGAAGTCGTGCGGTTCGTGATCCAGCAGCACTTGAATGACATCGCCCGGTTTGATGCGGTAGTTGGAAGCCACAGGCGAACCGTTTACCCATACGTTACCCGCATCCGCAGCCGTCTGGATGCGGTTGCGGCTGGTGTTGGTCATATGCTCGGCGAGGTATTTGTCAATCCGCTCTTTGCCTTGACCCTTATCCACCTCACAACGCCAGCGTTCCCATAACTCTTCGTCTTGATCTTCCATAATCTACACGCTCTTGTATCAGAACCACTCTTCTTCGTAATCCGTGCCGGTCGTACCGTGTCCTACGGTCGCTTTCTCTATATTCTTCGATAGACGCAGCGCAACCGTCTCGCCTTCCAATATCTTTTGTCCCGCAGCCGGAATCTGACGATAGACATAATGAATCACGCCCTTTTCTTTGGGTTCGTCATAGCTCACCGCACCAACGGTCAGACGATGACTGAGCAGCAGGCTGCGGGCGTCCTGCAACGTAAGGCCGATGACCGAAGGCACCGTCACTTGATCCGTGCCGCGACCGAAGCCCACTACCAGACGCACCAGGGTGCCAACCGGCACTTTGTCGCCCGGCTGGATACTCACATCATTGGATTTGACATCCAGCACAAGATCCTTGAACGCAGAGGGCTCGTAGTCATACACCGTATCTACCTGCAGACCCAAGCCCCGCAGCGTGGTCTCCGCCTGACGGTAACTCATATCCTGTAAGTTAGGCATGGTGATCTGCCGTTTGGTGGTCGCATTGATGGTGACATAGACCGATCGACCGTGTTTGGCCTGACTGTTCGGCTTCGGATCCTGATCCACAATCGTACCGAACGGCACTTTGTCCGTATAAGTAGAATCAATCACCACGAGACTCAATCCGTCACTCTCCAACAGCGGTTCTGCTTCCACGACTAACAAGCCGCGCACATCGATCACTTCCACCTCAATACCGTGTTCGGTATAGCGACGAAGATAGGCAATCAATGCTACCAGAATACCGACTCCGACCAAAAGTGCCAAAACGAGGTTTAACACCACAAATTTGAGGTCAGATTTGTCAAAAAAACTCCTTTTTCCCATAAATTGCAAAATTTATTGCGCAAAATTACAATTTTTTTTGGATATATGCAAAAAATATAGTACTTTTGCAGCGTTTTTCGTAAAAATTCGAAAAATAATAGTAAAATAAAGCTTTATTAACTTAAAAAAATCAATTTTTAATTATGAAGAAGATGCTTCTTATCGTAGCTGTAGCATTTGCTGCTATGAGTTGCGGTCACAAGTGCTGTGAGAAAAAGTGCTGCCAGGATTCCTGCTGCCATCAAGACACCGTTGAGGTTGTTGAGGCTGTAGAGGTAGCTCCTGAGGCTCTCTAATCCTTGTGGTTTAAGTTTAGGTACAAAAACCGAAAAAAAGCGACGCCCTGCGCCGCTTTTTTTTTAATCGCAAATTAAGTTTCGACCCGTCATCTCTTTCGGCTGCTCAATACCCATGATATGGCACAGCGAAGGAGCCACATCCGCGAGAATACCGTCCTCTACGTGCGCGTCCGTGTGATCCTTGGATATATAGATGAACGGTACCGGGTTGAGCGAATGCGCCGTGTTCGGCGTGCCGTCCGCATTGATGGCATTGTCGCAGTTGCCGTGATCGGCGATCACGATGATCTCGTAGCCGTTCTCCAACGCGGCTTCAATCACGCGGTGCGAGCACTCATCGATCGTCTTGACTGCTTTCTCGATGGCCTCATACACACCCGTGTGACCTACCATGTCGCCGTTCGCGAAGTTCAACGTGATATAATCGAACTTCTGCGTTTGGATAGCGGCAACCAGCGCTTCGGTCACTTCCGGAGCACTCATCTCCGGTTTCATATCGTACGTCGGCACTTTCGGACTCGGAATCAAGATACGCTCCTCACCCGGGTACTCGGCTTCACGACCGCCGTTGAAGAAGAACGTCACATGCGCGAATTTCTCCGTCTCCGCGATACGTAACTGCTTGAGGCCGAGCTTGCTCACTACTTCGCCTAACGTGTTCTCCACGTTCTCTTTCGGGAAGAGGATATGCAGACCTTGGAAGGACGAGTCGTACGGCGTCATACAGCAGTAGTGCAGACCCGGGATGGTCTTCATGCCTTGTTCCGGCATGTCTTGCTGCGTAAGCACGATGGTGATCTCTTTCGCGCGGTCGTTGCGATAGTTGAAGAAGATGACTACATCGCCGGCTGCAATACGGCCGTCGCAGGTAGCGTTCACCAGCGGTTCCATGAACTCGTCCGTGTCCTTATGCTCCTCCGTATGGCGGTCGTAGCAACCTTGTACCGCTTCCACCATATCGCCATTAACCTTTCGCCCTTCGCCATTCACCAGTTGCTCATAAGCCACTTTGATGCGCTCCCAACGTTTGTCACGGTCCATTGCGTAGAAACGACCGATGATCGACGCGATATGCGCGCCGGTCCGGTCACAAACGCCTTGCAGGTCTTGGATGAATCCCTTGCCGCTACGCGGGTCCGTATCACGACCGTCCATGAAACAATGCACAAAAGTGCGATCCGCTACGCCGTATTCTTGAGCGATCTCTACTAATTTGAACAGGTGATCCAGGCTCGAGTGTACACCGCCGTTCGAGCATAATCCCATGATATGCAGTTTTTTACCTGCCTCTTGCGCTGCTTTGTACGCCGCTACGATCTCAGGGTTCTCCATGATCGAGTTGTCGCGTATCGAGCGATTGATCTTCACCAAATCCTGATACACCACGCGACCGGCACCGATATTGAGGTGACCTACTTCCGAGTTACCCATCTGCCCGTCCGGCAAACCGACATTCTCACCGCTGGCCTGCAACTGCGAATGTGGGTACTTGGCCAATAATGCATCCCAATTCGGAGTCGGTGTTACGCTGATGACATCGGCTTTACTCTTGTTGCCGATTCCCCAGCCGTCTAAAATCATTAATAATGCTTTGCTCATAAATATAGTGTTTAATTAGTTTATTTCTTGTCCTGCTATCGTGTATAGATGCCTTCCGCGGCGAATGAAAAGTTGTCCGTCGCGAAGCAGTTTGACGGGTACGCTTTCCGCCGACACTTGGTCTATCGCTTTCGGATCCGGGTCCGGCACCGCGTGATAGACAAACGTATGTACCTCGGAGAACGGGCTGTGAGCCGACCATAGGTCAATCGCCTGTACCTGCACTTCATATTCTTCGCCTTCCGTCAGCTGCGAAGCCGGTATCGTATAGCACCTCGCATGGTTGTACCACCTGTCCGGCACTACGGGTACATCGTTCTTGGCTCCATTCATAGGCGAAACGAGGAAAGCGTTCTCCTGACCCGTCTGTTGGCCCTTGCGCTTGACGGACAGATTGTATCGTAACTGCGTGCTCGGTGTCTCTGGGTCCCAAGCCCCCTCCCAGGTGATCGTAACGCCTTTCCAAGTGGTCGTCTCTACGTGCGCGGGCGCGCTCGGCGCGTTATTTACTATAGGTGCATCCGAGTCAAACACATTCGTGTCCGGCATACCGTCGCTGTTCACATCCGCAAACGGATACATCGTATACCGCGCGAAGTCCGCAAACTGACATACCGGCTCCAACGCCCCATTCAGCAAACATACATGGTATTCATTGTCCGGACCGTAGTAGATCATATCCGGATAACCGTTGTTGTCTATGTCGCGAATGTCGGTGAACGAAAAGAACAGATGCTCCTTCGGTAAACGCACATACACGATAGAGTCTTTGCTATACGTCCGGTTGCTATCCCCTCTGGAAATAAGGATCGTGGAGTCGTTATATTCCTGAATGATATCCACAAAACCGTCGCTGTCCATGTCTTCGGCGGCCAAGATGGCTAATTTGCCGCGAAAATCCGTGTTGCCTCCGCTCGTCGTGAATAGCTCCTTCGTCGTAAACGTCCCATCGCCGTTGTTGAGATAGAGGTCTTTGTAGAACCCGAACCATTCGCTGTTCACCCAGCCGACCAAATCAACCCAACCGTCACCGTTCACATCCGCCGGAATCACATCCGCGCGGAACTCATGGCCTATCGCATGGCAACACGAATCAGACACATAGATCCAGCATCCGTTATTGATTCCGTCTAAAATACCGTCATGGTTCAAATCAATCAGGTAGGCCATAGACCACGGCTGATACGCCTCCTCTTCCGAATCAGACGCACTCTTCCGACTGCTGAAAGATACATTTATAGCGTCAAAATGCAGATTCCCGCGGTTGATGAGCACGTTCCCCAAACTGGTCGGATTCACATAATCGGGCAAACCGTCTCGGTTGTAATCCATCCACACGACTGCCGATAATGGCATGGTCGGAATGCGGAAGTCTGTACCCAAACCCGCCTCATATGGCTCGAAGACACCGGTTCCTAAACCGCCGGCTACACCGTACGTCTTGCTCGTCAACCTACCGATGCCGTCCAACGTTCCGTTCAAGTCCAAATCCGCGAACGATAGCCACATAGCCGCTCGATCGCTGTTGTAGATATACTTGATTTCCGGCACTCCCGCAACCATCCGTACGGACACGCACAGACACAGCAATAGAAACACCGATAACAGTCTCTTTCTCATTCTCAAAACCTTTGCGAGTGCAAAGGTACTGCTTTTTTCGCATATATGCAAGTAAATAGGCAAAAAAATGCAATTTTGTTCTCTTTGTGTCTGCCATCTTGGCTGTTTACATTGTCTTATGACAATGTGGAGTTTCTATTTTTTGCTTATAGGGGGTAGTCCCCACGTTTTTTCTTCGTATTCCCCCGATTGGCAATCGGGTCTCTATGTTCTTTGTCCCGGATGCTATCCGGTCGTCCCCTTTGGCGGTATTATTATCGCCATTATCCGCATGGTTCGCTTCGTCTATTTTGATGGATAGTATCCTGCGTCCTTTGTTTATTAGCTCGGCATTAGATGCCGGTTTCGTCAATTGATTCGGGATTCTATCCCGACTATCCTCACCCTCGCCTTAGCATACTGTCGTTCGTCCATTTCGCGGCAATTGCATTGCCGCTTAGATTACGTCCCTTTAAGGAGCGTAAGCTCCGCCATTTTTCGTCCCTTGCCACCCCTGAACCCGTCCTCCCAAAGAACCCCACGCGCAAGCAGCGTGAACAGTACCGCCAAAAGACCGTCGTGGACTATTGCACCGCTGTCATTCAGAAGCGCATTCATGACATCCCTAAGGCACTGGAGATGAGAGCCCTTATCCGAAACCGCATCTTGCGGCTCTACAAATTGTTCGCTCCAAACATCAAAGCGCGCACCATACTGCAAAATAACATCTTGGTGGAATACGATCTCAGATATGGTCCGAGTGAATCGGACCTTCGTCGTGAGTTCGTCGGTACTTCATCGGTACTTCATCGGGAGCAAATGGACAAACTCAATCTCGTCATCGTTAAAGAATGACGCCCTATGACACCCAAATCCATTTTATGCAAACGGCTCAGTACCGCTATCGGGAAAACTATCCCACCTGCGGACTTTACATGGTTCTTCAAGCGGTTCTGTGAGTTGTACGGTTTGCCGAAGAAAGTACGCACCGCCAAGACCTTGGACGAAGAGACGGTGATAGCCTTTAGCAATTACGCCGGTTACGACCTGCGATTCCCAATCCCTCTGCCTATCTTGGCGAAAAAATGAGAAAGTCCCCGACGAAAAATGAACAAGTCGGGGATTTTCTTGCATATATCAAAAAGATGTACTACCTTTGCACTCGAAATCGTTAAACCGTTAAATCGTTAAACTGTTAAACCGTTAAACCGTTAACTATGAGCAAGAAACAAATCATCAAAATCGTGATCTCGGTACTCATCGCAGCACTCACCGCCCTTGGCGCCGGGCTGGGATTGCAGAGTTGCAATGTGGTTCGAACGATCACCAACAAATCGGAGTACTATCAGCGTGGCGATACCTCCGTTATGATTCAGACCAAAACGACTGAATCGTACGATGCCACGAAGAAACTTTATTATTAAACCAACCTTAACCCCTCTCAAGTGGCTTAGAGGATTTCGGACTTCGGTCCATAGCCACACGCGAATGGCAGCAGTAGAATGGGCTGACGCGATTAAGACCGTCAGCGGAGCACTTGTCAA